>Ga0207428_10000650_pt1 | contig 40750 bp, 33 predicted proteins | sample RhiMethybrSRZTD1_FD_187600 | JGI IMG/M metagenome (GOLD analysis project Ga0207428, IMG submission 187600) | Populus rhizosphere microbial communities from Tennessee, USA - Rhizosphere MetaG P. TD hybrid SRZTD1 (SPAdes) (version 3) | ecosystem: Host-associated > Plants > Roots > Rhizosphere >...
GCAGGCACAAACGCCGTTCCCGGATCTTTTGCGAGGCGTTCGATCTCTGGCCGCACGGACGTCCAAACGAGCGGCAGGACAAAATCGTACAGGGCGATGTCGAGCGCCACGCCTTGCTCGACCATCTTCTGAATCAACGGTCCGAATTTCTTTGTGTCGACACCACTGCTGAGCGCCTCCTCTTCAGCCGGAAGTGGCTTGCCCTCGCGAATGTATTGAGCCCGATAGACGCCGCGAAGGTGTTCTATTTCCTTTATGCCGTAGCTCATCGACGTGTCGACGTTGTTGATGTGGCCAAGCACCGGCATCCTGAACTTTGATGCTTCGTCCGCAATTGCAGCAAGCTGCTCATCGGTCACTGAATAGGCGACCTTGATGAAGTCCACGCCGAGGCCGTGCAAATATCGAACATAGGCGCGCGCCTCCGCCGGGGTTTTTGCGCTACTCGGATCTTCGACAGGCTTGCCGGCAGCGTCGACAAGGCGCTCCCCGGGGCCGCTCACGCGCCTGCCGGCAACGAAAAGCCGCGGTCCCTGCATGAGGCCGCTCTTGAGGAGCGCACGCTGGCCGAGGATCCATTGCGTGTCGTTGCCAAGGTCGGCTGCCGTAGTCACGCCATACGACAGGAAGAGCGGAATCTGCCAACCGCGCAGGTGGAGGTGCATATCGACCAATCCGGGAAGCAACGTTCGTCCCGTCGTATCAATGACCTGAGCGCCGGGCGGAACTGCCACCTGCCCGCGACGGCCAACTGCTCGAATGCGATCTCCGTCGACCACGACAATCGAATCTGCGATGGGCGCGCGCCCTGTGCCGTCGATCAACGTGCCGCCCTGCAGGACAAGGGTTTGCGCCTCAGCCGGCGCGCCGAAGACAGCAACGCAACTGACCAGCGCCACAATCGCAGTAAGCGTTATTCGCTTCACAACCGCCTCCCATAGGCGAGCGGCCCACGACCCAGCCCGGTCGTTCCTTCGTTGGTGCGCGCAGCCCGCTTTCTCTTACTTTTCGGCTGCTCGGAGTCTGTCGGTTGAACATCTTCGTCGGCCATACGAGCGGGATGCTATCTCAACCGCTCTGCGCAGTGAAAAGCTATTGACCACGCGTGTTCACATCCGTGTTCACATCGGCTTCCGACGATGAGAACGGGTTGGAGGCGCCGCCCGGATTTGAACCGGGGATGGAGGTTTTGCAGACCTCTGCCTTACCACTTGGCGACGGCGCCGGCTGGAACTTGTGCGGGAAGATCCGGCCGCGTCTTAGGCGCGGCGACAACAGCGACAGGCCGCCTGCAGGCGGCCGCTACGAACGATCACGATCGAAGGCAGGTACTTCATTCAGCGACTCTATGGTCCGCCTTCGCGCCTGCGGCGCTTCGGCGAGACAACCTCCGCCTGCATTCATGCGCGGAGGTTGGCTGGAGCGGGAAACGGGATTCGAACCCGCGACTTCGACCTTGGCAAGGTCGCACTCTACCACTGAGTTATTCCCGCTCGCGGACGAAAAGTTAGCGTACCACAGCGATCTGGAGCAGGCAAGGTTGGGCTGCTCACACACGGGTTTCGCGTAGCACCTGCGCGGACTCCTCCGGCGACGTCGGATTCACGTAGTAGCCGGTCGCCCACTCGAAGCCGGCCACCTTCGTCAACTTCGGAATCATCTCGACGTGCCAGTGGTAGAAGTCGCCTGCCGGCTCCTGCAGCGGCGCGCTGTGAATCAGCAGGTTGTACGGCGGATTCAACAGCATCTTGTTCATGCGCCGCACCAGCTCGCGTAGCAGCCGTGCCAGCGAGGTGTATTCGTGCCGCGGTGCATCCTCGAACAGCGACTGGTGCCGCTTCGGCAGAATCCACGTTTCGAACGGGAACCGCGGCGCGTACGGCGCGAGCGCCACCATGTCGGCGTTGTCGATGATCAGCCGCCGGCCGTCGCGTTGATCCTGCGCCAGCACGTCGCAGAAGACGCATCGCTCCTTGCTGGCGAAGTGCGCCCGCGCCCCGTCCATCTCGTCGCGCGCCTCGCGGGGAATGATCGGCAGCGCGATCAGCTGCGAATGCGAATGCGCCAGGGTCGCGCCCGCGGCTTCGCCATGATTCTTGAACACGATGATGTAGCGGAACCGGCGGTCGCGTTTCAAATCCTGCATGCGATCGCGGAACGCCCAGAGCACCTGCTCCACCGCGGCCTCACTCATCGTCGCCAGCGTCTCGTCGTGCTTGGGCGTCTCGATGATCACTTCGTGCGCGCCGATGCCGTTCATCCGATCGTACAGGCCTTCACCCTGCCGATCGAGCGCCCCCTCGACCCGAAGCACGGGAAACTGATTCGGCACGACCCGCAGCTCCCACCCCGGACCGTTCTGGGCGGTGCCATCGCGGCGCCGCGCCAGCAACTCGCGCGGCGTTAGCGCCTCATGGCCCTCGCAGAAAGGACAGCCTTCGTCGGGTTCGATCGCCACCGACTCGAGCCGGAAATCCGAGAGCCGCTTGTTGCGATCGGTGGAGATGATGACCCAGCGACCAGTGATGGGGTCTCTGCGCAGCTCAGACAAGGGAACTAGGTACTCGCATCAAATGCGTGAGCATACACCTCAATGCGCGTGGAATCACCGGCAAGATCGACGACGACCACGTCGAACCGGCACGGACGATCGTGTAGGTGATTCCGCGACAAGTAGTCGACCGCCATTTGTGTAACTCGCCGCTGCTTCCAGCCGGTCACCGCTTCGGCACCGCCGCCGTACTCGTCGCCGGCGCGCGTCTTCACCTCGACGAACACCGTGACGTCGCCGTCGCGGGCGACGATGTCAATTTCTCCAAAGCGCGTGCGGTAGCGACGCGCAAGAACTGCGTACCCGCGGCGTGACAGCTCGGCGCACGCGAGATCTTCTCCCATTTTTCCCAAGTGCTGACGGGCATCTTCGCTCATACCCCTGTGGCGATCGCACGATTGATGCCCGCTCTCCGGAATCAGGATCGCCGGGCCTTTCAGGCCTGGCGTGAGACCGCCCCCAAGGCCTGGTCGAGAATTTCAAGCGCAGTATCCGCCTGCTGCTTCGTGAGTACCAGCGACGGCGATAGTCGAATCGCGTTCTGTCCTGCGCCGAGCACGAGGAGCCCGCGACGGAAGCATTCGTGGACGACGGCATCGCGCTCGCGGGTCGCGCGTTCTTTGGTCTTCCGGTCGCGCACCAGCTCGATGCCGATCATCAGGCCGCGGCCACGCACGTCGCCGATGAGCGCGTGCTCGTCCATCAGCGCTCTGGCGCCGGCCATCATGTGGGCACCGACCGTTTCAGCATTCGTGATCAGCCCGTTGCGCAGCAGCTTCAACGTCGCCAATGACGCCGCGCACGCCACTGGATTGCCGCCGAACGTGCTGGCGTGCGTGCCTGGCGGCCACGACAACAGATCCGATCGCGCCGTCGCGACGCCGAGCGGCAGCCCCGACGCGATCCCCTTCGCCAGCGTGACGACGTCGGGGTGCACGCCCGTGTGCTCGATCGCGAACATCTTGCCGGTGCGCCCCATGCCCGACTGCACCTCGTCCACGAGCAACAGCATGCCGTGCTTCGACGTCAGCTCGCGCAGCCGCTCGTGGAATACGTTTGGCGGCACAACGTAGCCGCCCTCGCCCTGAATCGGCTCGACCATGATCGCGGCCACTTCATCGGGCGAGACGAGATGAACGAGCAGCTGTTCGTCGATGAAGCGCAGGCACTCGGCCGCGCAGGTGTCCGGTGTGGCGCCGATCGGGCAGCGATAACAGTTCGCGTAAGGCGCGTGGAACACGCCAGGCACGAACGGACCGAAGCCCCGCCGCTGCGTCAGCTTGCTCGCGGTCAACGAGAGCGAGCCCATCGACCGTCCATGAAACGCGCCGAGGAACGCGATGATGTACGGCCGCTTGGTGTGGTATTTCGCCAGCTTCAGCGCGGCTTCATTGGCCTCGGTTCCCGAATTGGCGAAGAACGACCGGTGGGGCCCCGGCATCGGCGCCATTGCCGCCAGCTCCTCGCCGAGCTGCACCTGCGGCTCATAGTAGAAGTCGGTGCCCGACATGTGGAGGAACTTCTGCGCCTGCTCCACGATCGCGGCGACGACGTCGGGGTGGGAATGACCGGTGGCGGTGACGGCGATGCCGGCGGTGCAATCGAGGAAGACGTTGCCGTCGACGTCTTCGACAAACGCGCCCTGCCCGCGTGCCATCACGAACGGGTAATCGCGGGTGTACGAGGTCGAGACGACCCGCGCATCACGGTCGATGATGGCTTTCGCCTTCGGACCTGGCAACGATGTCTTCAAGTCTGGGCCAGTCATTTCCTCTTCCAGCGGGTTCCGGTGGGGTTGTCCTCGAGCAGGATACCGCGGTCGGCCAATGACCTGCGGATCTGATCCGCCGTCGCGAAGTCGCGCCGCTGTCGCGCCGCATTGCGTGCCTCGATCTGCTGCTCGATTTCACGAACCAGCTCGTCGGGAACTGTCCCGTCCTCTTCGCGCCGCAGCGACACGACACCGAGCACGCGATCGAACTCTTCGATCGCCTCACGCACCAGCGCGGCATCCGATGCGCTCATGCGCCTGGCGTCGATCGCGATGTTGCCGGCCGTGACGAGATCGAACATCGCGGCAAGCCCGGCGGCCGTGTTCAGGTCGCTCTCGAGGGCGGCGCGAAACGCGGTTCGCGCGGCCGCGACCATGCCGTGCACCTCGTCGTGCGATCCCTCGCCCCGGACGTCGGTCAACCTCGCCAGGAAATCGACGATCCGCCGCAGCGACTCCTCGGCCTGGTCCATGCCGGCCCAGGTGAAGTTCAACTGCTTGCGATAGTGCGACGACAGCAGCAGATAGCGCAGCGCCGATGCGCGATGCCCTTTGGCGATCACATCCGGCACCGAGTACACGTTGCCGAGCGACTTCGACATCTTCTCGTTCTCGACGAAGAGGTGCTCGACATGCACCCAGAATCGCGCGAACGGCTGCCGTGTGGCCGCTTCCGCCTGTGCAATCTCGTTCTCGTGATGAGGAAAGATCAGGTCGACGCCGCCAGCGTGGATGTCGATCGGCGGTCCATCGAGCAGCCGCAGCGCCATCGCCGAGCACTCGATGTGCCAGCCCGGGCGTCCGGGACCGGCACCGACGTCCCACGACGGCTCGCCTGGCTTGCTCGCCTTCCAGAGCACGAAATCGCGGGCGTCATCCTTGGAGTACTCGTCGACGTCGACGCGCGCGCCGGCATGGAGGCCGTCGTGATCGATCCGCGCCAGGCGTCCGTAGGGCTCGAAGGAGTTGATCTTGAAGTAGATCGATCCGTCGCGACGATAGGTGTGGCCGTTCCGCTCGAGGGCCGCGATCATCTCGCCCATCGCGCGCAGATTGGACTCGTCGGTGGCGCGGGGCAGCTGCTCTGGGACCTCGATCCCAAGCGCCGCGGCGTCGTCCTGGAACGCCGCGATCCACTGGTCGGTGTACTCGCGCAGCGGCACACCTGCCTTCTGCGCACCGGCAATCGTCTTGTCGTCGACGTCGGTGTAGTTGACGACGCCGTGCACCCGGTATCCGCACAGGTATTTCAGCGTGCGGCGGAGTACATCGACGCAGACGAACGTGCGGAAGTTACCGATGTGGCCGCGCGCGTAGGTGGTGAGGCCGCACGCGTACATCCGCACCGTACCATCGCGCAGCGGTTCGAACGGCTCCTCCTGGCGCGTCAGGGTGTTGTACAGCTGAAGCATCCGCAGCGAGTGGACACTAAACGTCGAGGGCGACCAATCGGCTACCGATGAGCACTTCGACCGGGCCGTCCGATCGCCGTACGACGATAGCCACGGCGCCGCCGGCCGAGCCGTTGACCTGCGCGCGCACGGCTTCCTCGACCGCGACGCCAAAACCTGCCGCGCCGGATTCAGGGCAGCCGGCATAACGTGCGGCCTGGACCGCCAACTTGCCGGCGATGGTCGCGCCGCCCGCGTCGAGCGGCACCGAGACGTTGAACTCGAATCGCGCCGTGTCCACCTTAGTGAGACGTCCTTCTCGCGTCAGAACCGGCGTGGATCCTGTCGCGGCCGGTGCGACCGCGCTCGAACGTTCCTGGCGGATTGCTACGCATCCTTGGGCACTCCACTACACTGAAATCCTGCTGAACAACCGATTCGCGCGCATGCAGTCGGCTTCGACCTGTGCGCGCAAGGCATCGACATCTTCGAACCGCCGCTCGTCGCGGAGGCGCTGCACGAATCCGAGACGAACCCGCTTCCCGTAGACATCGCCGGCAAACCGCAGCAGATGCGTCTCGACCGTCACGGCCGTCTCGCCGAAGGTCGGCCGCACGCCGATGTTGGTAATGCCCGCGTGGACCGCGCCATCAATAGTAGCCGTCGTGGCGTATACACCGAACGGGGGCAATAGTTCGTTTTCCGTGTGCAAATTGGCCGTCGGAAACCCGAGCTCCCGGCCCCGTCGGCGCCCCTCGACCACCGTTCCGTCGATGTAATACGGGTGCCCCAGCAGCGCACCGGCTTCGTCGACCCGCGCCTCGGCGATCAGCCGTCGAATGCGCGTGCTGCTCACCACGAAATCCTTGTAGCGGACCGGATCGATCTTGTCGGCCCTGAACCCGAATCGCTGTCCGAGCGTCCGCATCACGCTGAAATTCCCGCTCCGGCCGTGTCCGAACAGGAAGTTCGCGCCGACCCAGACTTCCGAGACCCGCAGCCACTCGACGAGCACGGTTCGCACGAACGTCTCCGGGTCCCACATCGACAAGTCATGCGTGAATCGCACGACTGCCACGCACCGGATTCCGGCGGCGTGCAGCGCATCGAGGCGCTGCGCCTTCGTCATGAGCAGCGGCGGCGCCTTGTCGGGCCGCACCACCCGTGGCGGATGCGGATCGAACGTCATCGCCATCGCTGTGCCGCCGTGTTCGGCGGCGCCGCGTCTGACACGCTCGATGATCTTGAGATGTCCGCGATGCAGACCGTCGAAGTTGCCGAGGGCCAGAACCGGGTGCACCAGCCACGGTGGCCGGGGGTCGTCGGGGAAGTGGATGGTCTCCATTCACCTGCATCCATTTCACCCGACGTCGACTCGCACGTCGAGCACGAGCCCATCATATGCCAGTTCGACACCAGGAGGCAGGCGCGACGACGTCGCCGCATGCCCCAAATCGTGCGTCATGTGCGTCGTCAGCGCGCGTCGCGGCTTGAGACGGGCGACGACGTCCAAGGCTTCGTTCACGCTGAAGTGGGTGCCGTGCGGCCGATGGCGCAACGCGTCGATGACGAGAGTATCGAGTCCCTCGAGCAGCGGCCACGACGCCTCGTCGATGCGGTTGCAGTCGGTCAGGTAGGCGAACGAGCCAAGTCGAAATCCAAGCACCGGCATGTCGCCATGCCAAACGAGTACCGGCACGATCTGCACGCCACCGATCGAGAACGGACCGGTGATTTCGCGCGGCTCCAACTCCGCCACGCCGCCGCCTTTGTGCACGAGACGATCAAAAACGTAATAGAACGTACGTTGCAGCACCTCCCACGTCTCGCGGGTGGCGTAACACGGAATCGGCTTGCCCATGATGGCGTTGAAGCGTCTGACTTCGTCGAGTCCCAGCACGTGATCGGCGTGGCTGTGCGTGAAGACGATCGCGTCGAGCCGTGACAGTCGATGGGCAAGCGCCTGCTGACGCAAGTCGGGGCTCGTGTCGACGAGGATCGCCGCGTGGCCGGGGACGTCGATGTAAATCGACGGACGCAGCCGAACGTCGCGGGGATCGGTGGAGCGGCAGACGGCGCAGTCGCACCCGATCATCGGCACGCCGTGGGACGTGCCGGTGCCGAGAAACAACACACGCGCGTCGATCATCAGGGAATGATGATGCGCGACGGCTCGGCAGGTGCCTGCTTGGTCGCCTCGACGTAGCGCATGCGCAGCTCGTACACGAGCTGTTCGAGCAGCTGCCGTTCCTCGGCAGTGAGGTTGCCGCGCGTCTTCTCTTCGAGCAGGGCGAGGATATCGATCAACTGCCGCGCGGCGCCGAGGTTCGCTTCGCCGTTCATGCCGGTCGCCGGATCGGGTACGTCGCCGAAGTGAAATGCCGCCGTGTGGGCCAGTGAGAGGACGAAGCCGACGAACGTGATCGCCTGCGCGTCCTGAGCGTGCTCGTCGGAGTGCTGTGCGTTGTCGGCCACGATGTGCTCTTGGGCCGCCGGAGCGGCCAAAATTCGAATGGTAGCATGTCCGCATGAAGGGACGCGTCGGCGAACGGTTCGAGAAGCTGGTGGAAATCATGCGCGCGCTGCGTGCGCCGGACGGCTGCCCGTGGGATCGCGAGCAGACTCATGCGTCGCTGCGGCCATTCCTGCTCGAGGAAACCTACGAGGTGCTCGAAGCGATCGAGAGCGGTACTCCCCACGAACTCTGCGAAGAGCTCGGCGACGTGCTGTTCGAAGTGGTCTTCATGTCGCACATTGGCGAGGAAGCGGGCGATTTCACCGTGGGCGACGCGATCGACGCGATCTGCGACAAGCTGGTGCGTCGGCATCCGCATGTGTTTGCGCGCGAGAGCGGGGATACGCCGCTCACGAGCGGGCAGGTCATCGAGAAGTGGGAAACGCTCAAAGCGCGCGAGCGAGCGCAGGCCGGGATCGCGCCCAAGGTGAAGACGACGCTGAGCGGAGTGCCGAAGACACTACCGTCGTTGCTGCGAGCCTACGAGATCAGCTCGCGCGCGGCCGCTGTTGGCTTCGATTGGACGCGCGCCGCCGACGTGCTGGACAAGATCGACGAGGAAGTCGCCGAAGTGCGCCGCGAGATCGAGTCGGGCGCGACGGGAGATCTGTCACGCGCCGAAGAAGAGATGGGCGACCTGCTCTTCGCGATCACAAACCTCTCGAGGAAACTGGGTATCGAACCGGAAGCCGCGCTGCGACGCGCGAACGAGAAGTTCACCAGACGCTTCGAGGCGATGGAATCTGCGTTTACGACAAACGGCCGGACTCTGAGCGACGCGAGCCTCGAGGAGATGGAATCCGAGTGGGGCCGCGTCAAGATGGCCACGGAGGCCACGGAGCCTTTGGCCACGGAGGACACCAAGCACACCAAGACTTCTGGCCACGGAGGACACTAAGCACACCAAGACTTTTGGCCACGGAGACCACCAAGAACACTAAGTCTTCGGGCCACGGAGAACACTAGGGCCACGGAGTCAGACTACGATTCGCTTGATGCCGTCCTTGACCAGCGGCACGTTGAAGTTGATCAGCAGGCCAACTCTCAGCTTCGTCGCACGGAGGTAGGAGATCAGCTTTGCTTGAAAGACAGGCTCCAATCGGTTCGCCGCCTTGATCTCCAGGATCACCTGCTCGTTCACAACGAAATCCAGCCGCTGTCCAGCGATCACCTCGTCTCGATACCGAACGACAATCGGCTTCTCGCGCTCGAAAGCGATCCCTTCATGCGCGAACTCCACTTCGAGCGCGCTTGCGTAGATCGTCTCGAGGAATCCAGGCCCGAGCTCCGAATGCACCCGAATCGCACAGCCGATGATTCGGGTGATCAGGGCATCCGTTTCGGACGACAGAACACTCTTGCTGTAGCTTCCCGTCCCGTCCATGTCGTGGCTCCGCGTCCTCAGTGTTCCCCGTGGCAAGACCCCTTAGTGTTCTTAGTGTTCTCCGTGGCAAGACCCTTAGTGTTCTTGGTGTTCTCCGTGGCAAGACCATTAGTGTTCTTGGTGTTCTCCGTGGCAAGACCATTAGTGTTCTTGGTGTTCTCCGTGGCCAAAGACTTCGTGCCCACCGTGGCCAACGTAGGTACGCACGACGACCTTCCTTCCATCTGTCTCGACCGTGATGGCCCCATGCCGATCCGTACGCAACACCGTGGCCCCGACTGCATTCAGCCGCTCGAGCACCTCGGTGGCCGGGTGACCGAAGCGGTTGCCCCGCCCGCAGCTGATGAGGGCCAGGCTTGGTCGCCAGGCATTCAGCAACTCTGACGAGGTCGACGTGCGGCTGCCGTGATGCGCGACTTTGAGGATGCGAATCGGTGCAGGGCTTAGTGCCGGCAGGAGCGCGCGCTCGACCTCCGCGCTGATGTCGCCGGTAAGCAGCAGCGCCACATCGCGATAGCTCACTTCGAGCACAACCGAATCGTCGTTGCGGACGCGCCGCCGCTCCCAATCGGGCTCCGGTGGGCTCAGCACGCGGATGCGCACGTCGCCGAACCACAGCTCTTGTCCGGCGCGCAGCACGGTCGTTGCGGCGCCGTGACGCGCGGCCCGCTCGGCGACGGCGAGCGACGGCTCGTGGGTCGGCACGCGAACGCCTTCCGCCAGCCGCGCGGGCAGAAAATCATCGACCGCTGCGATGGCGCCGCCGATGTGATCGGGGTCGCCGTGCGTGATCACGAACGTGTGCAGTGACCGAATGCCTCTCGTCCACAACGCCGGGGCGAGCACGCGTTGGCCGATGTCGACGCCGCTGCCGAACGGCGCGCCGCCGGAATCGATGAGGATCGCCTCGCGAGACGGCGTCTCGAGGAGCAGCGCCTCCCCCTGCCCCACATCGAACATCGTCAATCGCAGCAGCGGTGTCGCGTCATGACGCCGTGCGACACCGTCAAGGCTGATACCGGAGGCGATCGACGCAGCGCTGCCAAGGAGAGCGACGACGCCGAGCACACGAATGCGGGGCCCGACGAACGTCAGCGCGAGCGCGGCGTAATAGACTGCGATCAGGGTCACGCCGGGTGCGGGAATACGCGCGGACAGCCACGGGACGACGGTCACGAGATGAGCGCTGCCGACGAGCGCGGATGCCGCCAGGTGTGCCATCAAACCTGCGGCGCTCGCCAGCCATCCCCAGCTGTCGAAGGCGACTGCGATGAGCGCGGCGATCTGAATCGCGGCGGTCATGGGGACGGCCAACAGGTTCAGCACGAGGCCCGCGCTGGTCACGCGCGAGAACATCTGCGCCGACACTGGCATCAACGCGATCTCTACGGCGAGCGACGACACAATCGACGCGATCATCCATGACAGCACCCGGTGACGAGGCAGCAATGCGGCGCCACGGCGAGCACCCTCCACCAGCGCGGCGGTGGCGCCGAACGTCAGGATGAAGCCGGCATCGCGCACGTCGAGCGGGCGCACGATCACCATCAGCGCCGCGGCGACGGCCGTCGCCTGCCACGTCGGGATCCGGTGATCGATGGCATGCGCACCGAAGTAGAGGATCGCCATCAGCGTGGCGCGCCAGACCGACGGTCCCGACGTCGCCACGACGGCGTAAAGCGTCAGGACCACGATCGCCGGGACCGACGCACGCCGCCCTCGCATCCCTCCCAGGGCGAGCAGACCCGACACGATTGCCGCGAGGATGGCGATGTTGCCGCCGGAGATGGCGATGACGTGGTACGTGCCCGCCGCCTGCAGCAGATCGCGGATCTCGACGGGCAGTCCACCTCGATCACCAATCAACACCGCCGTCGCGATCGCGGCCGACACGGCGGCATGCGGCTGCACCCATCGGTCGATCGCCCGACGGACGTGCATGCGCACCGCACCAGCCGCTTCCGAAACCCGGCTTCCGCTCGACACGATTTCGATCAGCAAGCCGCTCTTGATCGATGCCAGTAGCGTGATGCCGTCGAGCGCGAGGTCGCGCTCGAAATCGGGCACACCCGCGTTGAGAAAGCGCATCGGACGACGAAACGTCATCGGCGCCTCAATCGTCCTGCCAGCGATCCAGTCCGTCACTCCGTCGGCGCGAACCTGACCCGCAGAGGCGTCGGCTGACGGAGCGGTGCGGGAGACGTCGGGCTGTAGCGCCGTTTGCCCGCCGATGCTGACAGTGGCGATGCCCTCGACGGGTTGCCAGCTGCCGCCGATCTCGACTGCGACGACACGTACGCGAAGTGAGACGTAGCTGTCGCGCGGCGTCGCGTCTTCGAGGATCACCGCGCGAGTCGGCACCGGCGCGTGTTCGCCGCCGGGCCCGAGTGTGTCGATGAGATAGCCGCCGAACTCGCGATCGAGAGACGCTCGCAGCGAGGTGTGCAGGGCGCGGTCGCGAGCACTCGCCGCAAGCACGACACCGGCGCAGAGATAGCCGAGTGCCAACGCCGCGACCGTGAGTCGTTCCCAACGTCGGACCCACGCGAGCGCCGCGATGATGCCGCTCGCGAGCGGGAGGAACACGCTGCGATCGGGATGCAGATCGAACGCGAGCGCCGACACCGCACCGGCGATCAGGGTGAGCGCCGGAAGGAATCCGATGGCCATGCGCCTGCGAATGCAAGCGCTGCCACGAGGTCACCGGACGCGCGGCTCAACGAGTTAGAGGTAATGCCTTGAAGTTTCTGCGCTCTGCGAGACCAGCGCGTGATGCGGTTTTTGCGATCCGTCACCGCTGGTCGAACACCCGCGGCGCTGTCGGCGCCACGGTGCTGAAAGGCGGTTGCCGATCAGACGGTCGCCCAACGGCGAAGCAGGTTGTGATAGACGGCCGTCAGCTGGACGACGGCAGGATGGTCGGGCAGGTCGACGGTGAGCCGCTGAATCGCCGTGTCGAGATCGAACAGGAGCGTCCGCTCGCCATCGTCGCGCAGCATGCTCTGGACCCAGAAGAACGACGCCAGACGCGCGCCGCTCGTGACCGGCGTGACGTTGTGCAGGCTCGAGGCGGGATAGAGCACCATGTGCCCGGACGGCAGCTTGACCGAGTGCACGCCGAAGGTGTCCTCCACGATCAACTCGCCACCTTCGTACTCGTCCGGATCGGCGAGGAAGAGCGTTGCCGACAGATCGGTCCGGATCGTCGCGCCGCTGCCCTTCACCTGCCGGATGGCGTTGTCGACGTGATTGCCGAACGACTGGCCGCCCTGATAGCAGTTGAACAGCGGTGGAAACACTCGAAGCGGCAGCGCCGCTGAGACGAACAGCGCGTTGCGGCCCAGCGCGCCGAGGATCATGTCCCCGAGTTGCCGCGCGACTGGATGATCCTCGGGCAGCTGCAGATTGTTCTTGGTCTTGGCAGACTGGTGACCGGCGGTTACGCGTCCGTCGATCCAATCGGCTCCCTGGAGCATCCGGCGCGCCTGCGCCACCTGCTCCGCCGTCAGCACATCCGGAATCTGCAGAACCATGGAGTCGCGCTCTCAGAACCGGATGCTGGATGTCAACGTCGCCGACCGTGGATGTCCCGGGTTGTAGCGGCCCCCGTTGTTGTTGACGTTTCGGATATAGACGTTGTCCGTGAGGTTGTAGACGTTCAACCGCAGGCTCAGATGCGAGTTGACCGGATACTCCGCCAACGCATCGACGAGGTAATACCCAGGTGAGGCAATCGTGTTGGCAGCGTTGATGAACACATCATCGGTGTGACGGATACCACCGCCGACCGAGAAGTCGCGTGGCAGGCGGTATGTGGTCCAGATGCTGCTGGACCACTTTGGCGTCAGCGTGAGTTGCCGACCGTTGTTGGCCACGTTCTGCGAACGCTGTTCGCTGTCGAGAAACGCGACGCTCGCGAGCAGTTCCCATCGATCGGTGATGCGGCCCATGGCGCCAAGCGTGACACCCTTGACGAGCTGTCCGTCGTCCTGGTTGTAGATCGGCGGTACGGCGGTCGCGTCAACGGTGAAGATGACGTTCGTGTTCTCCGTTCTGAACGCTGCGCCGTTGAAAGACAAGCGCCCGTTGCCGAAGTCCCACTTGCTCCCGACCTCGAAGTTCGTCGATTCCTGCGGTCTGACGTTGGGGTTGTTCTGATTGGTGGGCTGCGCGCTCAACGTGAAGTTGGCGTTGCCGGGCGGCGTCACAGACGTGCCGTAGGACACGTACGCATTGCCAGCCCCATTGATCCTGTACAGCACGCCGACCTTGCCGCTCATCACGCCGTTGCCAGCGTGAAGATCGGCCGTCGTCGCACCCGCGGCGTCCTGCGATCGGAAATCCGTGTCGTAACGTTCCCAGCGTAATCCGCCGCTCACCTGCCACCTGTCGTTCAACTGCACCGAATCGAAGCCGTAAAGCGCGATCGTGTCGGAGTGGCCCAGGCTGAAGGCACCGCTTCGCGCAGGGGCATAGCCGGTGACCGCATCGCGAGGATTGGGTTGGAAGATGTTCACTGGTGCGCGCGTGCCGAGCCCTGTCAACGCGGGCGCGAACTGCTCCTCGTCCGTGAATTCGAGGCCGACGTTGGCGGCGTGACGAAGGCCGCCGGTCGCAAATCGGCCGGTGAGGTTCGTCTGGTTCGAGAGCACCGAGTTCTCGCGCTCGTTGCCTTGCCGCGAGATCGTCACCAGGTTGGTCTCGGCGTTGAACGCCGTGACGTTCTGCACCGCCGACACCACCGCGTCGCGATGCGTCTCGTTGTAGCGGGTCTGATTGCGCAGCGTGAGGTTCCGCCTGACGTCGTGCTCGACGCGAGCGGTGTAGCTGTTCTGACGCCCGCGGTCGTGGTCGAAGCCGACGCTGCCGTAGTAGTTGCTTTGATCGACCGGTGCCGACGCTCGGACCGTCGTGCCGGTCAGCGGAGCGTCGAGCCAGGCTGCGCCGGGAATGCCGTAGTCGGGCTGATTGTCCTGGCGCATGACTTGAGCACTGAGGGTGACGCGCGTCGGCGTCCCCAGGCCGAGGGCAATCGACGGCGCCACGGCGCGGCTCTCCACGGTCACCTCGTCGCGTCCAGCCACGCCCGAGTCTTGCCACAGCAGATTCAAGCGGAACGCGCTCTTGCTCGCCCAACTACCCTGCTGATCGAGCGGCCGAGCCCAGTTCGCATCGACCGACAAACGTGCCTGATCGGCCGTCCCAGCGGTGAAGAGCGCGGAATACGACGGCCCGGGATGCGGGGTCTTGGTCTGCATGTTCACGTAGCCGGCGGCCGTTCCGCGCCCCACGTCCGTGCCGGTCGGTCCGAGAAAGACCTCGACCTGTTCGAGGTTGAACACATCTCTCGAGATCAATCCGTCGTCGCGAACACCATCGACGAAAAGGCTGTTGGACGCGTTGAAGCCGCGCATGTTGAACATGTCGCCGGCCGTGTTCGATGATCCGCCGCCCTCGCCCGCCTGCAGCGTGATGCCCGGTACGTTGCGGAGCACCTCGCTCAGTGTCGTCGCGCCCTGCTCTTCCATGACTGCTTGTGGAATCACCGCGATCGTTTGCGCAATGTCGCGCAGCGGCGCTTGGTACTTCGGCGACTGAACACCTGGAAGATTACCGACGACTTCGACCGACTCGGATCTCGCCTCGAGATCGATGAACGCTTCACCCGATGCATTCAAACGAGCGGTGAGGCTGGTACCGACGAGGAGCTGCTCGAGCGCTTCCGACGTCGTGAATGACCCTTTGACGCCGGGCGACTGAATCGAGCCCAGCGAATCCAGCGCCAGCATGACTTTCACGCCGCTGGCTCGCTCGAATGCCGCAACGACATCCGCGAGAGGACCGGCCGGGATGTTGTACTGCGTGCGCCCCTGTTCCGCCGCACGCGCAGCGGTGACGTTGTCGTCGCTGTGCCGCACTCGCGCCGCAGTCGCCTCACCGGAGCCACGAGCAGCAACGGGATGCGCGATCGCGCCGGATGCCGACGCCAGGAATGCAGCGCTGAAGACGAACAGCCGCGCCGTGCCGCGACGTCTTCGCCGCCGATTCCTGTCGGCTTTCACAAGGCTCTTGTTCTTCATCGGATCCACCGTACGTGGGGGCCGCGTTCAGACGGCCCTGAGAACTATCAGGCTGCTGAGATTTGATCGACGGCGGGCTCGGCCGTCTCGAGGACACGCCGCTTGGTCCATGCGCGCCATCTCCGCCACGCGAGGGCGAGACCGGTCCAGACCAGGAACACCGCGCCGGCGGTGGCAACACCAGCAATCGTTTGTCCGGGAATGCCGAGCACCTCTCCGGTGTGCGCGAAGCGCGAGAGGCTGCGGAGGCGACGGCCGGGTCCCTGCGTCGCGAATGTCTCGTCGCTGACGATCTGGCTGCTGGCTCGATCCACGGTCAGCGTCGATCTGAGCTGCGGCTGCCCGCCGTCGCCGCGATCGATCGCGAAGACGAGTGGCGCGCGACCGGATTGCGGCAGGCGCACGTTGATGCTCCGCCACCCTGGCACATGGGCCTCAGCCACCGCCCACGCGGCATTCAGTCCCTCGACGGGAATCGCCGCGTCCTGCCGGCTGTCGCCACGGCCGCCGCCTTCGCGGTTCCCGCCCTCGCGATTGCCACCTTCAGCTTGACGCGCGCGCGCGGCGGGCGGCTCTTCTCCGGCGATGCGATAGACGAGCGTGTTGGCCCAGGGGAAGGAAATCGGCAGCGCACTCGCGACCACGATGGCCAGTGGAATGGCCGACCAGACTCCAATGGTGTTGTGCCAGTTGAAGTCGCGCGCCTTCCCGGACGCGCGCGTAAACCAGACGACTGGTCGCACCCGCTGCCACGACCATCGCCGTGGAAACCAGAGATAGAAGCCGGAGACGACGATGAAGAGGAACAGAAGATTGGACCAGCCGGTGATGGCGCGGGCAACCGGACGGCCCTCGCCCTCGATGGCGAGCCATCGATGCCAGGCGCGCAAGCGGCTCATAGCACGCCGGACGCCCTGCGATCCTTCGCCGAGCACACGGGCCGAGTAGGCGTCTACATAGACAGTTCGCTGCGGCAGCGCGAGCGCCACTGGCGCGTCCGGGCCGGCGCCGATCGTGATTGCCGTGGGAATCAGCTCGGGATGCTCTCGTTGAACCGCACGCAACAGCTCTTCGACCGGAAGGCGGCTCGTGCTCGACGGCGGCACCGATCGGTAGCCCGAGTCGGACCAGGCAATGAGCTGTCGCTCGTAGGTCAGCAGGACGCCGGTGACCGACATGATGAGGATGACGAGGCCGGCGGTGGCACCGGCAATCAGATGAGGCCAGAAAATCAGGGTCCGCAGTGTCATCAAGATGTGCTCGCGAGACTGAGACTGAGTCTCATGTTCGTCAGAGCTTATCTCCGACCATTTCAGTCCGTCAAGATGTGTCAGCGATCCAGGAACGTCACGACCGCCGCTGCCGCCGCCTGTTGCAGATTGGATCGCGCGTGTTCGACAGTCCGCACGCGCTCAGACCTCGCCGGTGCCTCCCGCCGTCTCTGTTCCTGCAGCCACGCGGCATCGTGCGGCTCGCGCTCAATGCGCCCTGCCAGCGATCACAAGGCCTTCCGAACGTCGGAACTACCGCATGCCCGGCGCGGACGCCCGACTTATCGTGATATGGCTTCGGCGAAGTAGCCGCGCCGCGCCCGGGCGTAGTACTCGCCCTGGCGCACCCTGACGCGAAGCGGCCGCCATGAACCGTCCGGCGGGCGCGTGGAGCTGTAGCCCAGCATGTATTGCTTGTTCAACTCGTCGGCGATGCGCGCGGTCGCTGGCCCGAGGTCGGCGTGGCTTCGCACGACTTCGGTATAGCCCCCAGTGAGACCGGTAATCTCGCGCAGCGCGTCGGGGTTCACGCGTGTCGACTGACGCGCATCGACCGGATCGATGGCAACGGCATAGACGAACGCATCGCTCCGCCGCACGACGTCGACCGCCTGATACAGCGATCGTTCGCTTGCGGTGTCTGCCCCGTCGGAGATCACGACGGTCGCGGCGCGGACGTGCGCCCGGCGCTCGAAGAGCTTCGCCGTTTCGGCGAGCGCATCGTAAATGGCAGTGCCGCCCGACGGCTTGAGGTCGACGAGCACGTTGCGGAGCGACGTCGGCGGCGTCGTCCATCGTGCCGCCAGGCTCGGCCGATGGTTGAACGTGGCGACGAACACTTCGTCGTCGGGCCGCAGCAGCTCGCCGACGAATCGGTCCAGGGCCACGCGCGCGTCAGCGACCGGCTGGCCGCGCATACTGTCGCTCGCATCGAGCAGCACACCGAGGCTGACCGGCACGCGTTGATCGCTGAACTGTGTGATGGTCTGCTCGACGCCGTCTTCGAAGATCTGGAAATCCTCTTTGTTGAGGCCGGTGATGAGTCGCCCGCCGCCGTCGGTCACCGCGACGGTCACTTCGACGACGTCGATGCGGGCACGAAACGGCGTGGTCTGCGCGAGCATGGCGGCCGTTGCCAGAATGCACAGTACCGCCCCCGCGCCCAGCCGCACGTTGCGCGTCATTGCTTCAATGCCACACCCGCGTAGTAGTCCTGCAGCGAGCGGACAGTCAGCGTCTGCTTGCGGAGCGCACCGATCGCGCTGACCGCCGCCGACGCACCGGTCAGTGTCGTGATACAGGGCACCTGCGCCATCGTCGCCGCGCGGCGCACCGCGCGATCGTCGAAGAACGACTCGCGTCCGAGCGGCGTGTTGATGACCAGATCGATGCTGCGGTTGACGAGGTGATCCGCCACGTTGGGGCGGCCCTCGTTCACCTTGTACATGACATCGACGTCCAGCCCGTGCGCCCGCAAGAAGGCCGCGGTGCCCCGGGTAGCCGCAAGCGAGAAGCCGAGCTGAGCCAGATCACGGGCGATCGGGAGCACGGTCTGCTTGTCGCTGTTGTTCACGCTGATGAAGACACAGCCCTTTTCGGGCAGGCGCTGCCCCGCGCCCATCATCGCCTTGCCGAACGCGGCGCCGAAGTTGTCCGATCCGCCCATGACCTCACCGGTCGATTTCATTTCCGGTCCGAGGATGGTGTCGACGCCGGGGAACCGCACGAACGGAAACACCGGGCTCTTCACGAACACGCCGGCGGCCTCGAGGTCGTCCACCAGCCCGAGCTCCTCGAGTGTTCGCCCCGCGGCCACGCGCGCGGCAATCTTCGCCATCGGGACGCCCGTGGCTTTCGAGATATACGGCACCGTGCGCGACGATCGGGGATTCACCTCGAGCACGTAGACCGTGTCGTCTTTGATGGCGTACTGAATGTTCATCAGTCCGACCACCTTCAGCGCCCGTGCGATCCGGCGTGTGTACTCGCGGATGGTCGCGAGGTGACGCTCGGCGACCATGAACGGCGGCACGACGCAGGAGCTGTCACCGGAATGGATGCCGGCCTCTTCGATGTGCTCCATGATGCCGCCGATGACGACCGCTCCCGTCGCGTCGGCGACCGCGTCGACGTCGAACTCGAAGGCGTCCTCGAGGAAGCGGTCGATCAGGACGGGGCGATCGTGCGACACATCGACGGCCCCGGTCATATAGCGGTCGAGTGCGCCCGAGTCGAAAACGATCGCCATGCCTCGACCGCCGAGCACGTAGGACGGCCGCACGACAACCGGATAACCGATGCGTTCGGCGACTTCGCGTGCCTCGTCGCGTGACACGGCCGTTCCGCTCGCCGGCTGCGGCACGCCCAGATCCCAGAGCAGCTGCGAGAATCGCTGCCGATCCTCGGCGAGGTCGATCGAATCCGGAGACGTGCCGAGGATCTGCACGCCGGCCTCGAGCAGCGGCAGCGCCAGTTTCAACGGGGTCTGCCCGCCGAACTGGACGACACACGTCACGTCGCCGCCGCCGGTCCGCTCCCGCTCGATGATCGCCATCACATCTTCGAACGTCAGCGGCTCGAAATAGAGCCGGTCGGCGGTGTCGTAGTCGGTCGATACGGTTTCAGGGTTGCAGTTGACCATCACCGTCTCGAACCCTTCCTCGCGGAAGCCGAACACGGCGTGACAACAGCAGTAGTCGAATTCGATGCCCTGCCCAATCCGGTTCGGACCGCTGCCCAGGATGACGACCTTCTTTTGCGGCGTCGGTAGAGATTCGTCCACCTGCTCGTACGTGCTGTACATGTACGGCGTGAACGACTCGAACTCGGCCGCACACGTATCGATACGCTTGTAGACCGACACCAGCCCGTCGTCGTGACGTCGCTGTCGCACCACGTCTTCGTCGATCCCGTACACTGCCGCGATGTCGGCATCGCTGAAGCCGCTGCGCTTCAGCGTGCGCAGCAGGTCGGTCGACATTTCGCGGAACTCCCCGAGATCGGCCATCTGACGGAGTTCGACGATATCGGCGAACTGCTGCAGGAACCACGGATCGATCTTCGTCAGGTCGTGCAGCGTCTCGATGCTCCAGCCGCGCCGCAGCGCGCGAAACACGGCCCACATCCGGCGATCGCTCGGCACCACCAGCCGCTTCCGGAGTGCGCTCTCGTCTTCGTCCTCGAGCTCGGTGACACTGCCGGTGAACAGGCTGCTGTTCTTGCCCAGCTCGAGCGACCGCACCGCCTTCAGGAACGCCTCCTTGAACGTCCGGCCGATCGCCATCGCCTCGCCTACGGACTTCATCTGCGTGGTCAGCGTGCGATCGGCCTGCGGGAACTTCTCGAAATTCCACCGCGGGTACTTCACGACGATGTAGTCGATGGTCGGCTCGAACGACGCCGGCGTCAGCCGCGTGATGTCGTTCGGGATCTCGTCGAGGTGATAGCCGAGCGCCAGTTTGGCGGCGATTTTCGCGATCGGGAAACCAGTCGCCTTCGACGCCAGCGCTGACGACCGCGACACGCGCGGGTTCATCTCGATCGCGACAATGTGGCCGTCAGTCGGGTTGATGGCGAACTGGATATTCGATCCGCCGGTCTCGACGCCGACGCGCCGGATGATCCGGCGCGCCATGTCGCGCATGCGCTGGTATTCTTTGTCGGTGAGCGTGAGCGCGGGCGCAACCGTGATCGAATCGCCGGTGTGCACGCCCATCGCGTCGATGTTCTCGATCGAGCAGATGACAACGAAGTTGTCGGCGACGTCGCGCATCACCTCGAGCTCGAACTCTTTCCACCCGATCACCGACTGCTCGACCAGGATCTCGTGCACCGGGCTCAAGTCGAGGCCGCGGCCGGCGAGCTCTCTGAACTCCTCGATGTTGTAAGCGATCCCGCCGCCGACGCCACCGAGCGTGAACGATGGGCGGATGATCGCCGGGAACCCCACTTCATCGACGATGACCAGCGCCTCTTCGAGGTTGCGCGCAACGCCGCTGCGCGGCACGTCCACCCCGATCTCGCGCATCGCGTTGCGGAACAGCAAGCGGTCTTCCGCGACCTTGATCGCATCGATCGACGCGCCGATCAGATGGACGTCGTGCTTCGCCAGCACGCCGCGCTCGTGCAGCGCCACGGCGAGGTTCAGTGCCGTCTGGCCACCGACGGTCGGCAACACGGCGTCGGGACGTTCCTTCTCGATGATCGCTTCGACGATCTCCGGGGTCAGCGGCTCGATGTACGTGGCATCCGCCAGCTCGGGGTCGGTCATGATCGTCGCGGGGTTGCTGTTGACCAGCACGACCTCGAGCCCTTCCGAGCGGAGGGCCTTGCACGCCTGCGTGCCCGAGTAGTCGAATTCGGCGGCCTGCCCGATGACGATCGGCCCGGAGCCGATCACCAGGACGCGCTTCAAGTCTGTACGTCGTGGCATTAAACGCGCGTCCTCATCGCTCTTCCATCGCGTCGAGAAACTGCCGGAACAGATAGTCGGCGTCGTGTGGCCCGGGCGACGCCTCGGGATGATACTGCACCGAGAAGATCGGCTTGCTGACGTGACGGAAGCCTTCGACGGTGTTGTCGTAGAGGTTGAGATGCGTCACCGTCGTGTCGGCAGGCAGGGAGCCGGCGTCGACGGCGAATCCGTGGTTCTGCGACGTGATCTCCACCTTTCCCGACTGCAGCTCCTTCACTGGATGATTGGCGCCGCGATGGCCGAACTTGAGCTTGTAGGTCTCGGCACCGACGGCGAGTCCCATGATCTGGTGCCCGAGGCAGATGCCGAACATCGGCACGTCTGCCTGCGTCAACCTACGGACGTTGTCGATCGCATACGACAGGACCGCCGGATCGCCGGGGCCATTGCTCAGGAAGACGCCGTCCGGCTCGATCGCCAGCAACTCGGAGGCCGGCGCAGTGGCCGGGAACACGTGCACGTCGCAGCCGTAGGTGCTGAGCCGCCGAAGGATGTTGTATTTCACGCCGAAGTCATAAGCCGCAACGCGCAGGCGGCGCGACGATCGCCGTTCCGGTGAGATGCCGAACTCCGCGTGGTCGTCCTCGCCCCACTCGCGCGCGCGCTCGCGCCACTCGAACGGCGAGTCGCAGGTCACACCCTGGACCAGATCCGCGCCTTCCATCTTCGGAATGGCGCGGGCCTTCTCCACCAGCGCTGCCGGGTCGGGTGAACCGGTGCCGATCACGCCGCGCATCACTCCCGCCGAACGGAGCACGCGCGTGAGGGCGCGCGTATCGATGTCGGCGATCGCCACGATGCCGTGGCGAATCAGGTACTCGCGGAGCGTGCCATCGGCGCGCCAGTTGCTGGCAATCGGTGACGCCTCTCGCATCACGAAACCGGCAACACGAGGGACGACGGATTCGGCGTCGCCCGGGGCGACACCGTAGTTGCCAATCAGGGGCGCCGTCATCGTGACGATCTGTCCGGCGTAGGACGGATCGGTCAGCACCTCCTGATATCCGGTCATGCTCGTGTTGAACACGACTTCCCCCGCGGCTTCGCCGGACGCACCCGCAGCGACACCGCGGTACCAGGTACCGTCTTCAAGCGCAAGAATCGCGTTCATATGTTGGTGATCGCCGATCGTAACATCCGCGGCTCAGTTTTCTTGACACAAGCTCGAGCCTAAGCAAAAGTACCGAGTGGTGTCCCACCCTGGTCTCCGAGACACAGCACCACAGGACGTCGCGCCCGGCGCCCGGCTCTCCATTGATATCCGTCGATTCCCCTGGATCAGACGACTCGCCGCCGACTACGTGTTCGACCATGCACGCGTCGCCGACTTCTTTGCCGGTAATCCCGACGATCCCGCCGCCTGGCGCGACGCGATCGCGCGCACGCAGCGGCATCCGCGTCAGCGCGATCGTCTCGTCGACGTCCTGCACGCGCAGCAACGCTCGAGGAACGCGCCACCGAACGCCATCGCCGCAGCGAGCGAGCTCATCGACACCACATCGGTCGCCATCGTCACCGGGCAACAAGCCGGGCTCTTCGGCGGCCCGTTGTTCACGCTGCTGAAAGCGGTCACGGCGATCCGGCTCGCGAAGCAGGTGCGCGCGGAACACGGTGTTCCTGCCGTCGCGGTGTTCTGGATCGATGCCGAAGATCACGATTGGGACGAGGTGAAGTCGTGCCGCGTGCTCGATACTGATTTGAACGTGATCTCGATCGCGGCGGGCGATCCACCAGGCGCCGGCAACGAGCCGGTCGCACATGTCCGTCTCGACGATTCCGTGGCGGCGGCACTGAGCGCGCTGGAATCCGCATTGCCCGCCACCGAGTTCACACCCGCACTTCTCGATGGGCTGCGCGCCGCGTACTGTCCCGGCACCGGCATGGCCGACGCGTTCGGCCGGTGGCTGGAGCAAACGCTCGGTCCCCTCGGACTCGTGGTGTTCGACGCGTCGGACGGGGCGGCAAAGCCGCTGGTGGCGCCACTGTTCGCGAAGGAAGTCGAACACGCGGGCCGAACGTCCCGACTCGCGGCGGAGGCTGGCGACCGCTTGGCCGCGCGCGACTACCACGTACAAGCGACGCCGCACGAAGGCAGCACGGCGCTGTTCCACATCAACAGCGGCCGCCAGGCGATCAAGCCGCACTCGCAAGGCTTTCAGATCGGCGACACCGTCGAAAGCGCGGCGGCCCTGATCGCGCGCATCCTCGACTCACCGGACGCCTTCAGCCCCAACGTGCTGCTGCGTCCCCTGGTGCAGGACACCCTCTTTCCCACCGCGTGCTACGTAGCTGGGCCGAACGAACTTGCCTATCTGGCCCAGCTGCGACAGGTTTACGAGTCGTTTTCGCTACCGATGCCGCTGATTCAACCGCGCGCGTCCGCGACGATCCTCGACACCAATGCGATGCGATTCCTGACTCGCCACGACATCCAGATGGAATCGCTGCGCGCACAGGATGAAGCGGTCTTGAACGACGTGCTCGAATCGCAGCTCCCACCAGCGGTCGAGGCCTCGCTCGAGGACGCGATCCAGGCAATCCAGCCCCGCATGGAACGCCTCGCCAAGGAGGTCCAGCTCATCGATGCGACGCTGGAAGGGGCAGCCCGGTCCACGTTAGGCCGCATGCAAGATGATCTGAAGAAACTGCACGGCAAAATCATCCAGGCGGCCAAACGCAAAGATGAGACCCTGCGGCGACAGTTTCGTCATGCGAAAGGACAGGCATTTCCGGAAGGGGAGCCGCAGGAGCGCGTCATCGGCTTCGTATACTTTTTGAATAGGTACGGTCCTGCACTCGTCGATCGATTGAGCCGAGATCTCCCATTAGAGGCGGGCATCCACTGGGTGGTCACCATCTGACAGGCCTGGCTTTCGACCGACTGACGACCGCACTCGAGCATTGTGGCAACCCCACGTAAGCCGTCTACCGCCGCCCTTCGCCGCTCGGCCGCCTCGGTGCGGCTGGTGCTGCCCACGTTCCTGCCCAAAGCGCGGTGGGCTCGTTACTTTCTTTACGGATTCGGCCTTGCCGGCATCGTCGGGGCGATCGGGCTCGCTTCGGTGTGGGTCTCGTTTTCACACTTGATCGAGGAGCGGCTGCACGGGGAGCGTGAGCGGACGCTGCCGCGCGTCTACGCACGCCCGTTCGAATTTCGACGCAACCAGTCACTGTCGCAGCAGGACCTCGTCGTTCGGTTGAACGATCTCGGGTATGCCGAGCGAGCCAGCCCCAGATACGCCGGTGAGTTCGCCGTCGTCAAGAACACGGTGATGCTCGTCCCGCGCGGCGGCGAGTTGATGGGACAAGTCGTGCGGCTGACGTTCCCACAGCGCGCGGCGAAAGCGCAGACCGCGCCGCGAGGGATCCAGGCGATCGAGGTCGTCGGCAAGGGGCGCGCGGACGTCGTTCGTCTCGACCCTCCGCTGCTGACGGCGCTGATGACATCCGGTGCGCGCGAGAAACGTCGTCATGTGCCCCTCGCGACGATCCCGCAGCGCATGCAGCAGGCCGTGCTCGCCATCGAGGATCAGAGCTTCTATTCACACCCGGGCATCAACCCGTTCCGGACACTGGCCGCGGCGCTCGGCAGTGTGTTCAGCAGCGGCCGGCCGAGCGGCGCCAGCACGATCACGCAGCAGCTGGCGCGCATGTTCTTCCTCGCCGACGAGTTCAACGAAGAGCTGCAGACCAAGACGGTGTCGCCACTCCGAAAGGCCCGAGAAATCATGATGTCGCTCGTGCTCGAGCGGCGCGCGTCGAAAGACGAGATTCTCGAGATGTACTTGAACGACGTCTATCTCGGCCAGCGCGGTTCGTTCGCGATTCATGGCGTCGCCGAGGCGTCGCGCATCTTCTTCGGCAAGGATGTCGCCAACGTGAGCCTCAGCGAAGCGGCGCTGATTGCCGGTGTCATTCAAAGTCCGGGAAGCCGGTCGCCGTTCAGCAACCCGAAGCGATCGGTCGAGCGGCGCAACATCGTGCTGCGCGCGATGCAGACCGAGGAGTTCATCACCGAACCGGAAACCGAGCGCGCCATTCGGGAACCGCTGCAAGTGCTGCAACGCGGTGTCGACAACGAAGCGCCGTACTTCGTCGACATGGTCGGCCAGCAGGTCGCCGCCCGCTTCGGCGGCGTGACCTCCCAGCCCGGAGCGGTCGACGTGTACACGACGCTCGACCTGAACCTGCAGCGCGCCGCGCTCGATGCCATGCGAACGGGATTGAGCAAGGTCGACGAGCTGCTCTCGAAGCGCCGGCGCAAGCCAACGGAAGCGGCACAAGCCGCCCTGCTCGCCATCGATCCGCGCACGGGCGAGGTCCTGGCGATGGTCGGCGGCCGCTCGTACAACCAGTCCCAATACAACCGGGCGATGGACGCACGGCGCCAGCCCGGATCGGTCTTCAAGCCGTTCGTCTTTCTCGCCGCGTTCGAGGTCGCCGCCGAAGAAGGGCTCACTGATCTCACGCCGGCGTCGATGACCAACGACGAACCGGAGATCTTCGAATTCGACGATCAGGTGTGGGAGCCGAAGAACTACGACGACTACGAAGGCGAGATCACATTCAGGCGCGCGCTCGCGATGTCGCGCAACCTGGGCACGATTCACGTCGGGGCGCGTGTCGGTTTTGACAAGGTCGCCGAGTTGTGGCGCCGTGTCGGCGTCGGTACGCCACCCAAGGGATTCCCGTCGATCACGCTGGGCGTGTTCGAGCTGACGCCCGCCGAAGTGGCGCAGGCGTACACGATCTTCACCAACTCCGGCAACGTCCGCCCGCTCGAGGCGATCGATTACATCCAACAGGGGGCGAACGTCCTCAGACCAGAACCGCCGAAGCTGAAGCCGGTCGCACGGGCAGACACGACGTATCTCGTGACCAACATGATGCGCAGCGTCCTCAACGAAGGCACCGGCGCCGGCGCGCGCGCGGCGGGCTTCTCTCCAGACGCCGCCGGCAAGAGCGGGACGACCAACGATCTGCGTGACGCGTGGTTCGTCGGCTTCACGCCCGAGCTGCTCACCGTCGTGTGGGTCGGATTCGACAACAACCAGCCACTGGGACTTTCCGGCTCGCAGGCGGCGCTGCCGATCTGGACCGACTTCATGAAGGCGGCCACGGCGGGACGCGGAAGCCACGAGTTCGAAGTGCCAGACGGGATTACGTTCGTCGAGATCGACCGCGATACCGGCAAGCTGGCTTCTCCCTCCTGTCCCCGCCGATTCACCGAGTCGTTCCTGGTCGGAACCGAGCCGGTGGAACTGTGCGACCTCCACCACTAGCGTCACGGTTAGAGCACGGCCTCGATACCAGTTCAGAAGCCGCCGTAGCGCGCAGCGCTTCGGCGGTCTCGCCGAAGCCTTGGCGGAGGCGGAGCCCGGCCTGCACTGGCCGTTGAACTTCGCCCTCGGTGTCTCCGTCGACTACCAAGGATGTTCAGACACCGGCAGCGGCGCCCTCCCTTTGCCGATTTCATCAACTGGACCGATTACCACTGGGACCCGGTGCCGAGGCCTCAAGGGCCGATTCGAGGCCCGTGGCGCCAGCCGCGCCAGTTCGGGATAGGCCAGCTGTTGCTGGCGGGCCTGGTGGTCCTGCTTGGTGCGAAAGTCTTCTCTGCCTATCGAAATCACCGCGGATCGTGGCTGGGTAAGGCAGTCCTCGGTGGGCTCGTCCTCATGATCTTCGCCTCCCTCTCCTCCCGCCGGTCCCGCTCGTTTCGCTGGTAAAATTCTAGTGTGAACCAGGAGGTCTTTGCGGCACTGGCCGAGGCGCTCGAGCGGGGCGAAGAAGTGGCCCTCGTCACGATCGTGTCGGCAACCGGCTCCACGCCCCAACGCGTCGGCGCGAAGATGCTGGTCTTTCCAGATGGACGCACGGTCGGCACCATCGGCGGCGGGTGTTACGAGAACGACGCGTTCTGGAAGGCGCGCGAAGCCATCACGGCGCGGCGGCCGCTCAACGTCAAGTACGAGTTGAACGACGACTTCGCGCAGGAGACAGGACTCGTCTGCGGCGGTCAAATGGAAGTGTTCATCGAACCGGTTGAGGCGTCGCCCGACGTCTACGTCTTCGGCGCCGGCCACGTCGGCTACTTCGTCGCGAAGATGGCGCACGAGGTCGGCTTCCGTGTACACGTCGTCGACGATCGCGAGAAGTTCGCGAATACCGAGCGCTTCGGCCCGGGCATTGATGTCATCGTCGAGGACATCCCCACCTGGGTGGGCGCGCACGCGTTGCCGCCGACGGCGTATGCCGTGATCGTTACCCGCGGCCACACTCACGATCTGGATGCCCTGCGCGCGCTCACCGCGCACCCGCTGCGTTATCTCGGCCTGATCGGCAGCAAGGCGAAGGTCAAGCGGATCTTCGATGCGTTGCGCGAGGAAGGCACCAGCAGCGAGGCGCTGCGCGTGGTTCACGCGCCAATCGGGCTCGATATCGGCGCGATCACGCCGCAGGAAATCGCGGTCAGCATCGTCGCCGAGCTGATTGCGGCCAAACACGGCAAAATCACCGAGCCGAACGTGGCCGCTGTGAGCATGCGCTGGGAAGGGGCACTCAGCAAATAGACGCTATACTTGTGAGAGGCCTAAGCGCCTGTCCGGCAATGGGTTCCTACCAACTTTCGCCCCGTTCGCAACGCTTGTTGGCCACGCTCGTGCGGGAATACATCGAGACGGGCGAACCAGTGCCGTCCCAGATTCTGGCGCGTAAGAGCGGACTGGGCGTGTCCTCGGCCACTGTGCGCAACATCCTCGTACAGCTCGACGAGGAAGGGTATATCCATCAGCCGCACACCTCGGCCGGCCGTGTCCCGACCGATCGTGGATACCGGGTGTTCGTCGACCTCTTGCTCCAGTCGCGCCGTTCCGCCCGAGCGCCGCTCGACGTTGAAGTTCAGCTCCGCCGCCACGTTGCCCAGTCGCCGTTGATCGATCATCTGCTCGCCAGCGTGTCGCACCTGGTGTCGAAGGCGGCAGGCCATGTGGGCTTCGCCCTGGCGGACACCGACGCGGCGGTGCTGCAGCGGATCGAGTTCGTGCCGCTCGGAGGGCCGCGGGTCCTGGTGGTCGTCGTCGCGAACGGAAACCAGGTGACGCAGAAGGTCGTCACAACTGACGAAGAGTTGCGTCACGACGATCTGGTGCATGCCGCGAACTACTTGAACACCGAGTTCGCCGGGCTGCCGCTCCTCGAGGTGCGAGCGGCGGTGATGGCCCGTCTCGAGCAGGAGCGGACCCTTTACGATCAACTGCTGGCGCGCGCGTTGCGTCTGGCGAGGTCGACGCTCGAAGAGCTGCCGAACCCGCAGACGTTCCACGTCGAGGGTGCGGCGTCCCTGCTGGGCGGCGATTCGCATGAGCCGGTTTCGATGGCCACGCTGCGCGCGCTGCTCGATATGATGGAAGAAAAAGAGCGGCTCGTTCGGCTGCTCAACGAGTACATCGACGGTCCCGGCCTGACGGTGGTCATCGGCACTGAACATGTGGCGCCCGACCTGCGTCGCTTCAGTCTGATTGCGTCGACCGAAGTCGACGGGCATACAACGCGAACCGTGGGCGTGATCGGACCGACGCGGATGCACTACTCCAGGGCGATCACACTCGTGGACACCACGGCACAGGCCGTCTCTCGCGTTCTCCGCGACGTGCACTGATGGACTCCGGCGAAAGCCGGACACTACACAAGTCCCCAATGAACGACATATTGAAGGAACAGGAACAACAGAATCAGCAGGATCAGGCGGATCAGCAACCGGCCGACGCGCAGCCGGACCCTCTCGACGCCCTCCGTCGCGAAAAAGACGCGGTGCAAGATCGACTGCTGCGAACGGCCGCTGAGTTCGATAATTATCGCAAGCGAGTCGATCGCGAACGGCGAGACCTCGCGGACTACATCGCGGCCGAGGTTGTGGGCGAGCTCCTGCCGATCATCGACAACCTCGAGCGCGCGCTGAACGCGGCCAGCGAAACCGACCCGCTACGAAAGGGCGTCGAACTGACTCTGAAGCAGATGCTCGAGGTCCTGCGCAAACGCGGCGTGAAACCGATCGAGGCGCTCGGCGCCGACTTCGACCCGAACTTCCATCAGGCCGTCATCCACGAAGCCAGCAGCGAGCACCGTGAAGGCGAAGTGATGGAAGAGCTGCAGCGCGGTTATCTGATCGGCGAGCGGCTGCTTCGGCCCGCCATGGTGAAGGTGGCCAAAGCCGCGTGAGCAAGCGCGATTACTACGAAATCCTCGGGGTCGCTCGAAGTGCGACCGAACAGGAGATCAAGAGCGCTTACCGCAAGCTCGCGCTCAAGTTCCATCCGGATCGCAATCCAGGCGACAAGGTCGCCGAAGAGCAATTCAAGGAAGCGGCCGAAGCCTACGCCGTTCTGGCCGACACCGACAAGCGGCACATGTACGACCGCTTCGGCCACGCCGGACTCGGCGGCGCTGCAACCGGCGGTTTCGATCCGACCGTCTTCACAGGTTTCGAGGACATTCTCGGCGGCCTCGGCGACATCTTCGGCTTTGGCGACGTGTTTGGCGGCGGGCGACGACGCGGCGGCCCGCAGCGCGGCACCGACCTGCGCTACGACCTCGAGATCTCGTTCGACGAAGCGGCCAAAGGTACCGAAGCGTCCATCCAGATCCCACGACAGGAAACGTGCGAGACGTGCCATGGCAGCGGCGCCGCAGCGGGCTCTTCGCCCGTCACGTGTCCGCAATGTCAGGGGCGCGGCCAACTGCGATACCAGCAGGGGTTCTTCACAGTGGCCCGCACATGCGGTCAATGCCGCGGCTCGGGCTCGGTGATCACCAAGCCCTGCGCCACCTGCCGCGGCGCCGGGCGCGTGCAGCAAGAGAAGAAGCTCAACGTACGCATCCCGGCGGGTATCGCCACCGGCCAGCGGTTGCGGCTCTCCGGCGAAGGCGAGGCTGGACCTGGCGGTGGGCCGTCTGGCGACCTGTACGTGGTCGTTCACGTTCAAGAGCACCCGTTCTTCCAACGGGATGGCAACGATCTCTACTGCGAGGTCCCGCTCAACTTCACCACGCTGGCGCTCGGTGGTGAGATTCAGATTCCCACGCTCGACGGCCAAGAAGCGTTCGCCATTCCGGCCGGCACGCAGACCGGAAGTACGTTCCGCATCCGCGGCCAGGGCATGCCCGATGTATCGGGGCGTGGGCGCGGCGATCTCCTGATGACCGTGAAGGTCTCGACACCGAAGAAGCTTTCGAAAGAGCAGCGGAAGCTGCTCGAGCAGCTCTCCGAAACGTTGCCCAAGGAACAGTTCGAACCGACGCCGGTCGGCGATCAGGCCGATAAGGGACTGTTCGATCGCGTCAAAGACATTTTTGGATAGGCGCTGCTGGCCGGCGCTCGACGTGGGGGTCGGCCCTCTCCTCGACGACACGGAGCTGCTGCAGGCAGCTCTCGCTGATTACGCGGTGACGGCCGTCAACGAAGACGCCAGCTCCTGGCGCGTGTTCTTTCAGACGCCCGCCGAGCGAGACCGCGCCTGCCACGCGCTCCGTGCCACGTTCACCGATCTCGCGCTCGAGCCTGTCGACGTGCCGGACGAGAACTGGGCGGCGCGTTCGCAAGCCGCACTTCGCGCGGTTCGCGTCGGATCGGTCGTGGTCGCCCCGCCCTGGGATGTCGCCGCTTCCGGCAATCCCGACGACACGGTCATCGTCATCAAACCGTCGATGGGCTTCGGCACCGGGCACCACGCCACGACGCGTCTTTGTCTCGCGGCACTGCAACGACTCGATCTGCATGGCCGATCGGTGATGGACGTCGGCACCGGCTCGGGCGTGCTCGCAATCGCGGCGAGCGTGATGGGGGCCGAGCCGGTTCGCGCCTTCGACGATGACGATGACGCGGTGGCGTCGGCGCGTGAAAACCTGGCCCTCAATCCAACGGCCCGTGTCGTCGTCGACGTTGGCGACCTTCGCGCGACAGGACGGGCCGCGGCCGATGTCGTGCTGGCCAACCTGACCGGCGGCCTGCTCGTGGCAGCGGCGCCAGAACTGCGGCATTTGACGAAACCAGGCGGGCGGTTAATTCTGAGTGGGTTCCTGCGGGTGGACGAGGCAGACGTCCTTCGAGCGTTCAGTCCGCTCACGCTCGAACATCGCGACGAAGAAGAGGATTGGCTATGCGTCACGCTGCAGTGAAGCGAACCCTGGCAGTCATCGTCATCGCGCTCGGCATCTCGACGGCCATTCCGTCGGCCGAACGAATGGGCTATCCGCCGGAGGAGTTCACGGCAAGACGGCAGAAGCTGACGAAAGCGCTGGGCAGCGGCACAGTACTCCTGTTCGGCGCATCCGGGCCGACGCCGGGTACTCGCTTTCGCCAGGACAACGACTTCTACTACCTCACCGGCAACGAGGGGCTGAACGCGGCGTTCGTGATGGATCTGTCTTCCGGCGCGTCGTTCATGTTCCTACCCAAGCTCACGGAGCGTGAGATTCGCTACGAAGGCGGGAACTGGCTGGAGGAGCCTGGCGCGGCGAGAAAGTACGGTGTCACATCGGTCCAGCCGCTGTCGGAGCTTCACGAGTTTCTGGCGCGGCGGCGTGCCATCGCTGGCGCAAACGTCCTGTGGACGCGGCTGTCGGAGCGTGACTTCGTCAACGAGGGACGGGCCGATGTCGCGATCCAGACGGCGCGGCGCCTGATCAGCCCGTTTTCACAGCAGCCGACCGAGGACGCCGCACGCATCACGGCACTGCGCGCGCAGTTTCCGTACTACGAAATGAAGGACCTCGTTCCCGCGCTCGACCGGCTGCGGATGATCAAGTCGGCGCGTGAGATCGAGATCCTGCGCTACAACGGCCGAATCTCTGCCGAAGCGGTCAAGCGCGCGATGCAGGCGAGCGGTCCGGGCAAGTACGAATACGAACTCGAGGCCGAGGCCAAGTACTGGCAGGTGAAGCACGGCTTCCAGGGCGACGCGTACCCCGCCATCATCGGGTCCGGCCCGATGGGAAACCAGTGGCACTACGAAGACAACGGTCGCCAGATGAAGGCGGGCGAACTGATCGTGATGGACTACGCGGGTTCGCTCGACTATCAGACGACCGACATCACGCGAACGTGGCCGGTGTCAGGCACCTTCACCGACGCGCAGCTGAAGGCGTATGAATGCGTCCTCGAAGCGCAGAAAGCGATCATCGCGGCGATCAAGCCGGGCGTGACGCGTCAGGCCGTGCAGGCCATTGCCGATGGCGTCTACAAGAAGCACGGCTTCGATTCCCGCTACTCGATGATGGGCCACTACGTCGGGATGTCGGTGCACGACGTCGGCGATTGGACGCTACCCTTCGAAGCGGGCATGGTGATGGCGATCGAGCCGATCATCGATCTGCCGGGCATGCACATCCGGATCGAGGACAGCGTGCTCGTCACGCCGACCGGAACGGAGATCCTGAGCACCGCGGTGCCGAAGGAAGTCGAGGAGGTGATCGCGCTGCTCAAGCAGCGCAAGTAGGCCCCACGTACGTGGGGCCACCCGCGTGGGGGCCACCTGCGTGGGGGCCACCTTTAGGTGGCCCTGAGACCCGCCGGCGCCCAACGCTCCGAGAGCTTGCGGATCCGGCCGAGCGCTTCCTCGATGTTCTCGAGCGAGTTCGCGTAGCTGAATCGCAGGTAGCCGTTGCCGTAGCTGCCGAATGCCGTCCCACTGAGACACGCGACGCCGGCGTCGTTCAACAACATGTCGGCGAGTTCGCGGCTCGACACCCCGGTTTCCTTGATGTTCGGGAAGACGTAAAACGCCCCTGACGGCACCGGGCAACTGAACCCGGGAATCTTGTTCAATCCCTGCACGATCGCGTCGCGCCGGCGGCGGAACTCGGCAACCATCCGATCGACATCATCCTGCGGCCCCTGCAGCGCCGCCAGTCCCGCACGCTGCGTAAAGCTGGCGGTGCACGAGTTCGAGTTGACCATCAGCTTGTCGACTGCCTCGACGAGCCACAGCGGCATCACGCCGTAACCGAGCCGCCAGCCGGTCATCGAGTACGTCTTCGAGAAGCCGTCGAGAATGATCGTCTTTTCGAGCATGCCGTCGAACTGCGTAATCGACGATGGCGTGACGTCGTAACAGATGCGCGAGTAGATCTCGTCGCTCAACACGAGCACATCGCGCGCTCGAAGCAGATCAGCGAGACGAGCGAGGTCCTCGCGGGGAATCACGCCACCAGTCGGATTCGCCGGTGAGTTGAGCACCACCATCTTCGTGCGCGATGAGAGCTTCGACTCGAGCACCTCGAGATCGAATGAGAAGCCTCGGCTCTCAACCAACGGAATCGGCACGGGCGTGGCGCCCAGGAAGTTGATCATCGACTCATAGATCGGGAAGCCGGGGTTGGGATAGATCACCTCATCGCCGCGCTCGACGACGGCGAGCATCGCAAAGAACATGATCGGCTTGCCGCCAGGCACCACGACGACGTTCTGGCCGGACACGGTGATCCCGCGCGTCGTCGAAATGTAGTTCGCGATGGCCTCGCGGAAGTCGGGGAATCCTGGCGTGGGACCGTACCCGGTCCACCCTTCGTCCAATGCGCGCTTGGCCGCCTCCTTGACGTGAGCCGGCGTGGGGAAATCGGGTTGACCGATCTCGAGGTGAATGACGTGCTTGCCTTGGGCCTCGAGCGCGCGAGCGCGCTGCAGGACTTCGAACGCGGATTCGATCCCGATCCGCGTCATGCGTTCGGCTATTTTCATCTACTTCGTTGACCCCGCTTCGGCGGGCTCGATGCGGATGAGCGCAGCATCGTTCTCTTCGGTCAACACATACAGGAACCCATCGGGCCCTTGCCGCACGTCGCGGATGCGTTGACCGAGCTCACGCAGCATCGGTTCGCGACGGAGCTCCTCCCAGTTACTGTTGAATTCGATCCGCTGGAGCTGGCCGGTGCGCGGCACCTCGCCCTGGCGGAGACCGCCGACGAACAAGTTGCCTTTCCAGCCCGGAAACTTGTCGCCGGTATAGAACGTCATCCCGGACAGCGCGATCGATGGAATCCAGACGACGTGCGGCTGCTCCATGCCGTCGCGGACGGGCTGCTCCGACACGCGCGGTCCGGGATAGCTGCGACCGAGGCTGATCACGGGCCATCCGTAGTTCTTGCCCGCCTGAATGATATTCACTTCGTCGCCGCCGTTCGGCCCCTGCTCGGTGGCCCAGATTTGACCGGTCGCGGGATTCACCGCCAACCCGAGCTGATTGCGGTGGCCCATCGTGAAGATCTCCGGCTTGTATCCGGCTTTGCCGACGAACGGGTTGTCGGGCGGCACCGTTCCGTCGTCCCGCAGTCGCAGCAACTTGCCGCCGTGGTTGTTCGGATCCTGCGATGGCGCATTCGCGCCTTCCGTCGACCTGCCGAGGCTCATGTAGATCATGCCGTCGCGACCGAACACGATTCGCGAGGCCTCGGTCGTGACGTCCGCGGCGAACAGCTCTTTGACATTCGTCAGCTTGCTGCCGTCCCAGGTCGCGCGCGCGAGCGTCGCCAGACGCGCCGGCGGCGCGTTTGGTCCAGGCACACCTGGCGCGGCAGCGGCCGCGGGGTTGGGCTTGTGGTACGTCAGGTAGACGAACTTGTTCTCGGCGAACCGCGGATGCAGCGCGATGTCCATCAGTCCAGAAAGCCCCTGAGCCGAAACGGGCGGGAGGCCTTCGACGAGCTTCGGATCGAGCGCGCCGTTACGAACGATGCGCAAGCAACCCGGCCGCTCGGTGATCAGGATGTTGCCGTCGGGCAGAAATGCCATTCCCCAGGGATGGGTCAGGCCCTTGGTGACGACCAGGCGAAGATTGCGATGCTGCTGTACCGCCGACTGGACCGCGATCGGTCCGTCGGCGAGCAACGGTGCTGCCCAAGCGATCGGCGGCGGCGTTCCTCCACCACCGCCGGCACGCGCGCCGGCAGCACGCCCAGCCTGCGCGCCTGCCGCGGGCGCACCACCGGGCTGACCGGCGCGTCCCGCACCACCACCTCGTGCCGGCGCGGGCTGACACGTCGATGACGACTGCGGACCCGCGGGTTGTTGAGCGACCGGACTGCCCGCCGTCAGAATGAGCGCGCCGCCAATCACCACGCTCGCGCACGATCCACGCAGCCAGGTCGTCATCACGTGTCTCCTGAATCGGCTAAGTATAGTTCACCACTCGGTTGGACTAAGGTATGGACCATGAGCCCGATGACGACGCGCACGGTGCGACGGCCGCCGCGATCCGCACCGAATACGCTGAGCGCCGACGTCTGCGTCATTGGCGCGGGTATCGCGGGCGTCTCGGCTGCCCTTGAAGCCGCGCGGCTCGGTCGATCGGTGATCATCGTCGATGCGGCACCGTCGCTCGGCGGACAGGCGATCGGCTCGATCATCGGCACCATCATCGGCCTGTATACGCACGGGCCGCAGCCGTACCAGATCACCCATGGCATCGCCGACGATCTGATCGCCGACCTCACGGCTGAAGGATCGATTCATCGACGTGTGTCGATGACCGGTACGATCACCTTTCAGTACGACGAAGTGCGGCTGGCGCGATGGATCGAGCGGCAGGTTGAAACGGCGGGCATCCGCGCGATCGTGGGCGCGGTGCTGATCGACGTCGCATTCGAGACGCGGCGGGTGAGACACGTCGACTTCGCGACGCGTTTCGGATCGGTTCGCATCGTCGCCACGGGGTACGTCGACGCCTCCGGCGACGCCAGCCTCACCTACGAGGCCGGACTCGACATGCGCGAACCGGACGCGGCGGTCTACGGCTCGTTGAACTTTCTGATCGAGGGCTACGACACCGAGGCCGTCAAGGACCTCGTGATCACGGACGTTCACAAGCGGCTCGCCGAGCGCGGCACGGCCTACGGACTGGTGCGCCACGACGGCTTTCTGATGCACTTCCCCGGCAAGAACATCATGCTGGCCAACGTCACGCATTTCGAGACGCCGCTCGAGCCGACCGCCGGTGCGCACATGGTGTTCGAGGGACGACGGCAGGCCGACAACGTGCTCCGCTTTCTGCAAACGGAGTATCCGCAGATCTTCCGTAACGCCCGGGTGCGGGTGTACGGCAACCCGGGGCTGCGACAGACACGCTGGATCGTGAGCCGACGCCAGCTCACTGTCGACGAGATCCGCTCAGGTACACGCCCGGACGATGCAGCTGCGCGATGTGCGTGGTGGGTCGAGCTGCACAACGCGCCCGACCTCGTGCACTGGGAGAAGTTCGCGCCCGACCACGTCTACTACATTCCGCTGTCGTGCATGGTTCCGCGCGACGCCGACAACATCGTCGCGGCCGGACGCTGTGTCGACGCCGACGTCAGCGCGCTGTCAGCGATTCGGGTGATGGGGCCATGTATCGCGATGGGCGCCGCGGCGGCGCATGCGCTCGATCTCGCCGGGACGAATGAGGTTCACGCCGTCGATCTTGCGGCGCTTCGGCAGCGACTCACCGCAAATCTCGATCGACGGGATTGACGGCGGGTCTGACCCGCCGCACGACGTCCCTCCTCACGCCATCGCGGGGCGCTGGGCCGCGTTGCCGTTCAATGCACTCCGCACCGCGCTGAAAATCTCGCGATGATGATTCAACGGCACTGAGAGATGCGCCTCATCTTCGAAGAACGTCGCACGACAGTTCGGGATGACGCTCGCGAGGTACCGACCGTGTGTCACAGGCACGTTGGCGTCGCGCTCTCCATGCCAGAGGAGGACGGGCACAGCGATCGTCCCGAGATCGAACCCCCACGGGCGCGCAATCAGTCGAAGATCCCAGGCCGGACCGTGCGTGCCCTGCCGGCAGGCTTCCTCGAAGCACGCCATGAAACCGTCGCGAATCTCCTTGCGTGACAACAGCGTCCGATCCGGCTCGGGGAACGATGCCGCCATCCGCTCACCGGCGCGTTCGCCGCCCTGCCGAATCATACGGAGATTGAGCCGAAACAGCGCCCGCAAGACCGGTGGCGCGACACGCGCGAGCCGGAACATCACTCTGAGCGGCATCGGCATCGCAGCGAGCGCGCCCGGACTGTCCGCCGGAGCGAGGCAACCGATCAATCCCACAACCCGCACGCGATCGGCGAGCAGGGCGCCGCATACCGCGGCATACGGCGAGCCGCCTGACTCCCCCACCACCGCGAACGAATCGAGACGAAGCGCGTCGGCGAGCTCGAGCACGTCGGCCGGCCAGTCGACGATCCGGCGCCCGCGTTGGAAATCGGATCGTCCGATACCGGGTCGATCGGGCACGATCACCCGTAGACCAAGCTCTGTCAAAGTCCCGTTATCCAGTAAGAGCTCGCCCTCGGCGCGTGAGCTCGGTGCGCCGTGGCAATGCAGGACCGGTTGGCCGGACGAACTGCCGAACTCGGCGTACGCGAGCGTGCGCCCGTCACGCAAGCGAAGCTCGCGGCACTGCGCGTTCATCGTCTCGACCTCCGTCGAGGCTCAGGGAATTTCGCGCCCGTACTCGTTGTGGTAGTGCCCATGCGCCGGATCCCAGACGCGCGTCCCCGTTCTTGGGCGTTCCGAGGTCACCAACGTCGCCACCGCGGCGAGAGCGGCGAGCACCGCGCCGCCGACGATGATGAGGAGCATCCTGGACTGTCGGCTATTCGCAGGCCCGGCGCCGTGGCACTTCTTGAACTTCTTGCCGCTGCCGCATGAACACGGGTCGTTACGTCCAATCTTCGGCATGCACGCACCTCGCTCGCCCCGCACTCTAACGTGTTCCGCTATCGCAGGCAATTGCCTCTGGCAGCCGTTTCAAACCGACGTTCTGAATCGCTTCCGGACGGGGTAGACGAGTTGTTTGACCCACCCAGACGGCACATCGCGGTGGTGCACCAGACCGTAGGCGGTCGGCCAGCGATCGGGCAGGTAATAGGTGCCGAAGAGCAGATCCCACGCCGGCGTGTGGACCGCGAAATTCCTGTCGATGCTCTGAGGCTCCGCGCTGTGATGCCAGTGATGAAACGCGGGAGTCGCTATCACCCTCTGCCAGCGCCGCAGCGTCCACTTGACGTTCGCGTGGATGAACGTGGCCTGCACGGCAACGATGAACACGTAGACCATCAGCGCGCGCTCGGAGAATCCGAGCACGAAGATCGGCACATACGTCAGACCGCGCGTAATGATGACGTCCACCAGATGCAACCGCGATCCCGCGAGCCAATCCATCTGCTCAATCGAATGATGAATCGCGTGAAACGGCCACAGCCACCGCGACGCATGAAACGCCCGATGCACCCAGTACTGCGTGAAGTCCGCGACCAGGAGCAACAGCGGCACCTGCACGGCCAGCGGCAGCCACGTCACGGCGTGGAGCACGGCGTCCACACGGGCCCAATCGAACAGAATCATGACGGGCCGAAGCGTGAGAATCGTCAGCACCTCGATCAGCAGCGAGTTGAGAAAGAAGTATGTGAGGTCGAGCGGCCAGTCGCGCCGGAAGACCGGCTGATCGGCGCGCAGCGCGAACAGTCGTTCCAGCGGAACGAACGCCCCGGAATACAACAGCAGATTGAGGACGAAGAAGTCGATTCCCAGCCATGGCCGGGCGGTCCCCTCGGAGGCCAGCGTCGCCGCCTGCGATCCACCAAGCATCGAGGCCGCGAGCGTGAACACGAGTCCGGTCAATGCGAGCACTTTGTTGGTGCGCAGCCACGCACTGACGGCGCCGAGCAGAAACGACGCCAACAGCGAGAGCTGAATCAGCGCCTGGAGATAGGCGAACGATCGCAGCGGACGCAGTTCGGCCAATCCGAACAGGTGCGGAAATCGAAGCGCGAGGACCAGTCCGAATGCGGTGATGCCGAGGATTGCGGAGACGATGCCGCTGATGAAGCCGTGTCCGAACGAGGTCGGCTCGGTTGTCTGCAGGACCAGACGCTCGAACGTCTCGCGATCCTCGCGCTGGCTATGCACGGGAGCCCGTCTGGTGCGGCATCGTCGCGTAGCGCGCGTCGTACTGCCGATCCTCCTGACGCGGCACGGCGCCGGTCAGCGAAGTGATCAGCGACTCGAGACGCCGGAAGAAGCCGATCGCGTCGAGCGGCCGGTTGCACCAGCCGGTGGTGATGCAATAGTGGTGATCGTATGGCCGCGCGTGATGGGCCGCGTGAGCGCGCCGACCCAACAGCACGCCGCATGTCTGCAACGCACGGACCACGCGAGGCGGCGACGGCATGTGCGACCACTGATGAATCTGATTGGTGAGCGATCCCACGCCGCAGAACGCGAGGCCGAACGCGGCGATCGGACCACCCCACCAGCGCTCGAGCGGAATCGCTTGGAGCCCGAGCAGCACGGGGATCGCCATCATCGCGACCTCACCGTTGGTGTCGATGAAGCAGCGGCGCAGAAAGTCGTCGGGGTTGATGTGGTGCACGCGGAACGGCACGAGCAGACGCGGGCCGACAATCGGCCAGTCGTCCCGCCCCCACGTGTCGGCGGCCCAGTGGACGAGGCCGGATGCGAAATCGGCGGCGACCAGTCCGGCGGCGAGTGCGGCCGGCACCCACCATTGCCACAGGTCGACTCGCGTGACGAATCGCCAGCCAAACCATCCCAGGAGCAGAAAGGCCACGATCACCGCGGCCCCTGACAGGATGGCCTGGCCTCGAGTCAGCTCGTAATGGGACGGCATCGCCGTCGAAGATGTCACGAATCGTGATATCGGCGCGAAGAGGCGTTCACTTTCCTCGTTTCACGACTTCGACCAGTCCGCGGTCCCCATCGACGATCACCCAGTCGCCGGTCTCGATGACCTCGAGCGGATCGCGATCGAGGTCGGTCACGCTCGGCACACGCATCACCACGGCGCCGAGCGCGATCTTGGTCGTCATCTCGTTGAACACGAGTGCCTTCGGCGCCGTGCCGGCGAGCCGCGTGGTGTGGTACATCGCCGACCAGCCCGACGATCCTTTTGCGCCACGGCACACCAGCACCTTGCCCTTGAAGCTCTGCCCGCGCAGCTCGTGCTGCATTTCGGTGATGACGCCGCGCATCGGGTTGACGCCGCCCCAGCCTGGAATCGTCTGACGCGTCACCAGCGCCTCCCCTTCGGCACGGCCGCCGACCACCTTGCGCCCTCGAAGCACGATCGTCGCCGACGCCGTGCTCACCCCTCGACTCTGCTCGGGGTGACCCTGAGTGGGTCGACGGGTCATATCTCCTCCGGATTCCATCGGCCAGTCAGAGCCGCATTGATGCAGTCGGCGGTCGATCCAAACCAGGCCTGCACTCCCAGGATCGCCGGCAGGTAGTGCGCCTGCTTGGCTGAATCGAG
>Ga0207428_10000651_pt1 | contig 40728 bp, 40 predicted proteins | sample RhiMethybrSRZTD1_FD_187600 | JGI IMG/M metagenome (GOLD analysis project Ga0207428, IMG submission 187600) | Populus rhizosphere microbial communities from Tennessee, USA - Rhizosphere MetaG P. TD hybrid SRZTD1 (SPAdes) (version 3) | ecosystem: Host-associated > Plants > Roots > Rhizosphere >...
CGGCCAGCAACTTCGACTGCCAATAGGCCAACAGCTCGCGGAACTCCGCCTCGGATGCCTCCGGCGGCAAAACGTACATGCGCCCGGCCCTCGCTCCTGCCCAATAAGACCCGTCCCCACAGGTCCTCGGTCGCGCGTGCAATCCTATCAGATTTGGATAGGATAGCGATTCCTATTTCGCCTATTCCGGGTGTTCTATTCGTTGCGCAGGAACGGCGCCGCCTTCGCCCCCAGCGCCCGCCAGGAGCCCCAGAATCCCAGCACCAGGGCGAGTCCCAGGGAGAGGGCGAGGACGCCCGCCACCACGGAGGGCGCGACCGCCAGGTCGGTATCCAGGTTGAGGGTGAGGAACAGCCAGGCGCCGAAGGTGCCGAGCAGGATGGCGAGGGCGGCGCTCACCAGAGCCAGCAGGGAAAACTCCCAGACATAGCCGAGGGCGATGTCGCGCCGCCGCCCGCCCAGCATTTTCAGCAGGACGGCTTCGTAGATGCGCTTCTCACGGCCCGCCGCGACCGCGCCGGCCAGTACCAGGATACCGGCGCCGAGCGTCGCCACAGCGGTGCCGCGGATCGCGCCGCCGACTTGCGTCAAAAGGTCGAGCGCGGTGGCGAGCGCGTCCTTGACCCGGATGGCGGAGATGTTCGGGTATTGGGCGGCGACCCGGTTCATCAATCCGCCTTCCTCGTCCTCCGGCACCCGCACGGTGGCGATGCTGGTCTGCGGCGCGGATTCCATCAGGCCGGGCGAGAACACCATCACGAAGTTGATCGAGAAGGACGACCAATCGATCGCGCGCAGATTGGTGATCTTTCCCGTCACCTCGCGCCCCAGCAGGTTGACGGTGATGGTGTCGCCGAGCTTGAGGCCGAAGCCTTCGGCGGTTCCCTGGTCGAGCGAGATGAGGGGATCGCCCTTGTAATCCTTGGGCCACCACTGGCCCGCCACGATGTGCGCGTCCGCCGGCGGCGCGGCCGACCAGGTGAGGCCGCGATCGCCGCGCAGCACCCATTCGTGATCCTTGGGCGGCGTGATCTGCTCGACCGGAACGTCGTTCATGCGGGTGATGCGGCCGCGCAGCATCGGCACGCGCTCGAAATCGTGGGCGCCGGGCGTTGCCATCACAGTCGATTGCAGGGCGGCGACCTGGTCCGGCTGGATGTCGATGAAATAGAAGCTGGGCGCCCGCGCCGGCATGGAGCGCGCGAAATCGCTGAGGATGCTGCCCTGGATCAGCGCCACCGCGATCAGGACGGTGAGCCCGAGCCCGATGGACAGCACGATGCTGGCAACCGGGGCCGAGCGGCGGCCGAGGGTTGCGAGCGCGAAGCGCAAGGCGCGCGCGCCGTTGCCGGGCTTCAGGCGGCGCTGCCCGCGATGGGCCGCGGCCTGGATGATCGCGGCAAGGCCGCGGAAGGCGGCGAGGGTCGCGATGGCGGCAAGGGCAAAGCTGGCGGTCAGCACCTTGTTCTCCGCGGTCGCTACCACCAGCGCCGCCAGCGCAAGGCCGGCGAGGCCGACCGCGATCACGTCCTTGCGGTTGACGGTGCCGAGCTCGATCGCGGCGGCGCGGAACAATTGCGCCGGCTTGGTGCGGCGTGCCCGCAGCAGCGAGGGCAGCGAGAAAGCCAGCGCTGTCAGCGCGCCGAACGCGGCCGCGCGCAACAGCGGCGCCGCGTAGATGCCGGTCGCGATATCGACGTCGACCTGCGCGAGCGAGGCCTGGAACAGGAACGGGAAGGTCGCGCCGATGGCGAGCGCCAGGGCAATCGCGATCGCCGCCATCACGCCGATGGTGATGAGATTGGTGGCGGCGATCTGGCCGGAGGTCGCGCCGATGCATTTCAGCATGGCGATGATGCGCGCCTTGCCCTCCAGATGCGCGCGCACTGCATTGGCGATGCCGAGCCCGCCGATGAGCAGCGCGCTGAGGCCGATCAGATCGAGATAGGCGCGGGTGTTCTCCAGGAAGTCGCGCGTGCGCTGACCCGCATCTTCGAGCTGGCGGATGCGCCAGCCGGCATTGGGAAAAGCGGCGTTGAGCGCGTTCGCCGCGGCGACGCGATCGGTCTCGGGCGCCATCTTGATGCGATAGGAGTGATAGACCAGGCTCCCCGGCTGGACCAAGCCGGTCGCATCGAGTGCCGCTTGCGAGATCAGCAGGCGCGGGCCGAGCGCGAAGACCTGGGTGGTGGAATCGGGCTCGCGCTCGATCGCGGCGGTGATGACGAATGGCGTTCGGCCGACCGTCAGGCGATCACCGACCGACAATTGTGCGCGCTGCAGCAGCACGCGATGCGCCAGCGCGCCATAGGCACCATCGGGCTGGCGTGCCAGCAGCTCGGCGAGCGGCTTCTGGCTGGTGAGCGCCAGCGCGCCATAGAGCGGATAGGCATCGTCGGCCGCTTTCAGCTCGACCAGCACCGGCAGCGCGCCGTCCTTGCTCGGCTTCGCCATCGCGCGCATCTCGACGATATGCGAGACCTGGCCGTACTGCTCGATCGCGGCCAGCTCATCCGGCGTGGCTGCGCGGTGCGTCAGCCGCACCTCCATGTCGCCGCCCAGGATCGCCTTGGCATTGGCCGCGATCCCGCCGATCGCGGCCGCACTGATGGAGCCGATACCGGCGATGGCGGCGACGCCGAGGACGAGGCACGCGATGAACAAGCGAAAGCCATGCGTGCCAGCACGCAGCTCGCGCGCGGCGAGGCGGAAGGGGAGGAAGATGGAGCTGGTCATGTGATACGCGCTCGTGCTTTTTTCTCTTCCGTCACCCCGGCCTTGAGCCGGGGTCCATTCCGCAGTCGTTCGTGCGGCAGATGAGTGGATCCCGGATCACGCCGCTGCGCGGCTGTCCGGGATGACGAGCGAGTAGGAGGCACTACGATCACGCCGCCGCCCTTGCGCTGTCGCGCACGATGTGGCCGTCGGCCATGTGGAGCTGACGGCGGCAGCGGGCGGCGAGCTGGGGGTCGTGGGTGATGAGCAGCAGCGTGGCGCCGATCGCGTGGGCGCGCTCGAACATCAGATCGACGATCTTGGCGCCGGTGTCGATATCGAGATTGCCGGTCGGCTCGTCCGCCAGCAGGATCTTCGGCCGCGGCGCCAGGGCGCGGGCCAGCGCCACGCGCTGCTGCTCGCCGCCAGACAGTTGCGAGGGATAGTGGGTCAGCCGATGCGCGAGGCCGACGGCGGTGAGCGCGGCCTCCGCGCGCTGGAACGCATCGCTTGTTCCGGACAACTCCAGCGGCACTGCGACATTCTCCAGCGCGCTCATGGTCGGGATGAGATGGAAGCTCTGGAACACGATGCCGACCTCGTCGCGGCGCAGCAGCGCGAGCTCGTCCTCTGACATTGCCGTGATGTCACGGCCCGACAAGGCGATGCGCCCCGCACTCGCCTGCTCCAATCCGGCGATCAGCAGCAGCAGCGAGGTCTTGCCGGAACCGGACGGGCCGACCAGACTGACTGTCTCGCCCACGTCGATGTGAAGATGAATGTCCTTGAGGATGTTGACGCGGCCGGCTTCGCTCGCCAGTGTCAGATGCACGTTCTCCAGATGGATCGCCGGAATGGCCGGGCTCATGCGTTCAATGCTGCCTTCGTTCACGCTTCTGTCCTTTCGCCTCATCGCTCGCTTCGCGGCTGCGCTGCTCATGGCGCTCCTCGCGCAATTCTATGCAACGCAATCGCGCGCCGCCGACCCGGTCCGCATCCTCGCCTTCGGCGATTCCCTCACGGCCGGCTATGGCCTTGCCGAAACGGATACGCTGACCACCCGCCTGTCGGACGCCCTCACCAAGATGGGTCGCCCCGCTCTTGTGATCAATGGCGGGGTTTCCGGCGACACCAGTGCGGACGGCCTCTCCCGCATCGACTGGGCCCTGGCCGACAAGCCACGGATCATGATCCTCGCCCTCGGCGCCAACGACATGCTGCGCGGCCTCGATCCCAGCATGACCCGCGCCAACCTGGAAGGGATCATCGAGAAGGCCGAGGCGGCGGGCGTGGAAACGATTCTAGCCGGCATGCTGGCCCCGCCCAACCTCGGGCAAGACTACAAGGCCAGGTTCGATGCCATCTATCCAGGGCTGGCGAAGGCGCATAATCTTTTGTACATGCCGTTTCTGCTGCAGGATGTGGCGCAGAAATCCGACTTAAATCAGGCCGACGGACTTCATCCCAATGGCAATGGCGTGGCGGTGATCGTGCGCAACCTGCTGCCCTATGTGACGCAAGCGATGGACCATGTCGGAGGCGCCTCATGACGCGCTTTCGTGCAGGCCACGCCGCCGGTACCGACTGGCGCGAGGCGGTCGATGCATGCCTGCAGGAGCTAATGCGCGTGCCGCGACGTGCCCCGCGCACGAACCCCTTGGGATTTCTCTACGTGACCGACGTGATCGCGGAGCAGGCGACGGAGATCCTGGACCGCCTGCGCCGCGAGACCGGGGTCGAGCATTGGATCGGCGCGACCGGCATCGGCATCCTCGGCGCTTCGGCCAATGGCAGCGGTGAATATTACGACCAGCCGGCGGTGAGCGCACTGATCGCCGACCTGCCGGACGATTCCTTCCGGGTGTTTCCGGGCCGCGGCGATGACGCGGCCGGGGCCGGCAGCGAATGGTTCGAGGCCCAGCGCCCCAATGTCGCGATCGTGCATGCCGACCCGCGGGCGCAGCGCTTGCCCTTGATGCTGGACCGGCTGGCGGAGGCGAGCGGCGCCTATCTGGTCGGCGGCCTTGCCTCTTCGCGCGGGCCGATGGTGCAGATCGCGGGCGAGGTCAGCGAAGGCGGAGCATCCGGCGCCTGGATCGGCTCCTCCATCACCCTGGTCGCGGGCCTCTCCCAGGGTTGCGCGCCGATCGGCCCGGCGCATGTCGCGACCACCGCGCAGAAGAACGTGGTGATGGAAATCGACGGGCGGCCCGCGCTCGACGTCTTCAAGGAAGAGATCGGGGAGATGCTGGCGCGCAACCTGGAACGCTGCGCCAATTTCATCTATGCCGCCCTGCCGGTCGGCGGGTCGGATACCGGCGACTACCTGGTGCGCAACCTGATGGGGATCGACCCCAACAAGGGCTGGATCGCGATCGGCGACCAGATCGAATCGGGCGACGGCATCATGTTCACCAAGCGCGACCGCTCGACCGCCAACGCCGACCTGGTGCAGATGCTGAAGCGCCTGAAAAAACGCATCACCCGCCCGATCCAGGGCGGGCTCTATTTCTCCTGCCTGTCGCGCGGGCACAATCTGTTCGGCGATGCCGGAACCGAGATGGCGATTGTGCGTGACATCCTCGGCGACATTCCGCTCGCGGGTTTCTTCGCCAACGGCGAGATCAGCCACCGGCGCCTCTACGGCCACACCGGCGTCCTGGCGCTGTTCGTAGAGCCGGCTTAGGGCCTGCGGCCACTATTTCTTCTTCCGTCACCCCGGCCTTGAGCCGGGGCCCATTCCGCAGTCGCACGTGCGGCGGAAGGGTGGATCCCGGCTCAAGGCCGGGATGACGGAAGAGTGTGTTGAGCAAGTGGCGCGACGCGCTCACGCGAGGCGCGGAATAAGCGAGCGTCGGATCGACGCAGCGGAAATCGATCAAATTTTACGGAAATGCCGCCCGCTCTACTGCACGGCGTATTCGGTGGACCCGCCGAAGGAGAAGCGGTCCTGCTGTGCGCGCTGGCCCATCCGTTCTGCCACGGCGACGCCGATGGTCAGGGCTGCGATGATCAGGATGGACAGTGCTGTGATAGGCTTCTTCATGGTCCTCAGCCGCCTTCTGCGGCCCTCGCTCTCTTGATCGCCATCATCCGATAGCTTGTTTGAGCAGTCGTTAATGCGCGCGACTTCGTTCGCTCAAACGCACATCGCTGTGCGATGAATCACATATTCCATTGATCGTAGGACGAATGCGTCACACTGCGCCCGACAGGGCGCGCGCTCAGCTGCGTGAGAAATTGTGCGGTGTGTCGGTAGCGCTCAGCTCTGCTCGGCGACGTTGCCGAAGCTGAGGCGATCCTCCGCGGCACGCTGCTCCATGCGCTGGGCGAGCGCGCCGCCGATCGAGAGACCGATGATGACCAGCAGGGCGACCAGCGCCAGCGAGCGTGCGAGCGGTCGCGACATCGGTTGGATATGGAAGATGGTCCTGGTCATTCTCATCGCCTCCAGTCTGGAGGCTCCCCCCGGCTTTTTGATGTGCTAAAGATGGCGATCCCGGGGCATTGGGGATGTGACCTTTGTCACCAGCCCGGTAAAAATCATCGGTCTCTCGAGGAATTTCCATGGAATACAGACGTTTAGGAAGGGCTGACGTCCGTGTCAGCGCGATCTGCCTGGGCACCATGACCTGGGGGCGGCAGAACAGCGAGGCGGACGGCCACTCTCAGATGGATTATGCGCTGGAGCGCGGCGTCAATTTCTGGGACACGGCGGAGATGTATCCGGTGCCGCCGGCCGAGGAGCGCTTTGGCAATACCGAGCGCATCATCGGGACCTGGTTCGCCAGCCGCAAGCAGCGCGACAAGGTGATTCTCGCCACCAAAATCATCGGGCCGGACGGGCGCTTCAAGACCATCCGCGGCGGCGACAACAAGTTCGACCGGCGCAACATCCTCACCGCCATCGACGACAGCCTCGCGCGGCTGAAGACCGATTACATCGACCTCTACCAGCTCCATTGGCCGGAGCGCAGCATCAACGCCTTCGGGCGGCTCACATATCAGCACCATCCGGAAGAGACCTTCACCCCGTTCGAGGAGGTGCTGGGCGTGTTCGCCGAGGCGGTGAAGGCGGGCAAGATCCGCCATGTCGGCCTTTCCAACGAGAGCGCCTGGGGGGCGATGAGCTGGCTGAAGGCCGCCGACCAGGGCGCCGGGCCGCGCATGGTCTCGATCCAGAACTGCTATCACCTGATGAACCGCATGTTCGAGGTCGGGCTGGCGGAAGTGGCGATCCGCGAGCAATGCGGGCTGCTGGCCTTCTCGCCGCTGGCGATGGGCACGCTCTCCGGCAAATACCTGAACGGCGCGCGGCCGGAAGGGGCGCGCATGACCCTCTTCCCCAATTTCCCACGCTACATGGCCCCGCGCGCCCAGGAGGCGACGGCGGCCTATGTCGCTCTCGCCCGCAAGCACGGGCTCGATCCCGCCCAGATGGCCCTTGCGTGGATCACCGGGCGCGATTTCACCACTTCAACCATCATCGGCGCCACCAACCTCGACCAGCTCAAGAGCAACATCGACAGCGCGGATTTGAAACTGGCGCCGGAATTGGTCAAGGAAATCGAGGAGTTGCACCGGACTTATACGATCCCGGTGCCGTGAGGGGGCAAGGGATTACGCCGCGGACCACGTGCCGCGCAGGCGGGTCAGCAGCAGCCAGAGCGCGATGCTCATATTGAGCAGATTCCACGCGATGCCGTTGAGGAACGCCGCCTGATAGGAGCCGGTCAGGTCGTAGATCGCACCCGACATCCAGCCGCCCAACGCCATGCCCATGACGCTCGCCATCAGCACCAGCCCGATGCGCCCGCCGGCCTCGCGCGCCGGGAAATACTGTCGCACGATCAGCGCGTAGCTCGGCACGATGCCGCCTTGGCTGAGGCCGAACAACCCGGCAATGACATAGAGCGATGCCAGCCCGTCGAACGGCAGATAAAGCAGCAGCGCGAGGCATTGCAGGGTCGAGCCGAGGATGAGCGTGCCGATGCCGCCGATCCGGTCGGCGATCAGCCCGGAGGCAAGGCGGCTGACGACACCGAGGCCGAGCATGACGGAGAGCATCTCCGCGCCGCGCGCCGGGCCATAACCCAGGTCACCGCAATAGGCGATCATATGCACCTGCGGCATCGACATGGCGACGCAACAGGCAACGGCCGCGAACACCAGCAGGCCCTGCAGGACCATGGGCGGGGCCGGCATGGCGCCGATCGCCGCATGCGCGCCGGCCGTGGATTGGGTGCCGTGGTCCGCCGGCGCCTTGCGCCGGAGCAGCAGGGCGATGGGCAGCATCGTCACGACGCAGAACACACCCAGCCCCATGAAGGCGTGGCGCCAGCCGATGGTCTCGATGGCGTGCTGCAGGATCGGCGGCCAGATCGTGCCGGCGAGATAGTTGCCGCTGGCGACGATAGCGACGGCGATGCCGCGCCGCTTCAGGAACCAGTGCGATATGTCGGCGACCAGCGGGGCGAAGGTCGAGGAGCTGCCCAGCCCGCCAATGAGGACAGCCTGGGCGAAGACGAAGCTCCAGTAGGACCCGGCGCTCGCGGCGGCGAAATAGCCGATTCCCAGCATGACCGACCCCAGGATGAGCGGGACCGTGATCCCGAAGCGGTCCGCCAGCCGGCCGGTCGCCGCGCCGCCCAGGGCAAAGGCAATCATGGTCGCGGTAAAGGGGATGGAAGCGCCGCCGCGATCGAGGCCGAACTCCGCCTCGATGGTCGGCAGCACCACGACGCTCGACCACAAACCGACGCCGCCGATGGTCGCAAGCGCCAGCGCCGCCGCCAGCCGCTGCCAGGCGGCGCGGCCATCCAGATGCGCGGTCGTGATGGTGGCGTTCATGTCGGAAATGCGGCTCAGGTGAAGGCGCAGCCAGAGCTACCCGAGCGATAGGCCTGCCGCAATTGCTAGATTGTCCCGATACTAAAACGGCTAGCGGGTCGGATCGAACGGCAGATGCTCGGCGTTGGCGAGGGACTTGCCGGTGAGGCGCAGCAGGAATCCCCAATGGCTGACCACCGCCACCTCGCGCCAGTCGGCCCAGGCGGCGGCGCGGCTCTGGAAGGAGCGGGCGCGCCGGTTGACGTCAGCCTCGGTCTCATCCAGGGCCGGCCACCAGGTCTCCTCCAAATGATCGAAGTTGAGGGCGGGCCAGCTTTGGCACAGCAGCGAGCGGGCGGTCCCGACATCGCACTGGAACTTGGCATGTTCGCGCACCAGAGGCTCGATATCGACCGGCACCTTGAGAATGCCGGCCAGGATTTCCGCGGTTTGCAGTGCCCGGGTGTACGGGCTGCTCACCAGGCGCGCGATCGGGCGCCCGGCGCGCTGGATCGCCTCGGCGGTCGCGCGCACCTGGGCGCGGCCCGCCTCGGTCAGATGCGGGTCGGTAATGCCGGGATCGATGCCGGTGCGGCTGAAATGGACATTGAACTCGGATTGGCCGTGGCGGATGAGAATCATGGTTACTCGACGTCAATGACCTTGCGTTCGTCCGGGATGCGCGGACGTGGCTTGCCCTCATCCTGCGTCGGATCCTTGTCATTTTCCGGCACCACGGTGAATTCCCCGTGAATGACGCCGGTGCCGCGATAGACCCGCGCTTCGAAATGCGCGGCGGTTCGCCGCAGCAGCCAATGGCGCGTCACCGGCAGCATCAGGATCAATGCCAGCGCATCCGAGACGAAGCCGGGGATGATCAGCAATATGCCAGCTGCCGCGAAGCAGGCGGCATCGATGATGGAATGGCCCGGCTCCTTGCCTTCGGCCAGGGCGGCGCGCAGCCGCCCGACCGCCTGGAGCCCGGTGTGGCGCAACAGCGCAAGGCCGGCAACCATCGCCCCGATCACCCAGATCAGGGTCAGGACCACGCCCAACTTGCTGCCCAGCCACACAAAACCCGCGATTTCCAGGAACGGCAGGGCCAGGGCTGTCAAAGCGATCAATCGCGCCATCTTTACCTGTTCTTTAGACGATCTATCCCGGGCCAAGCTTGCTCTCGGCCCGCCAATTGCCTATCTAAGAGGGTGCGGTCGCCACCGCAACGGCGATCGGTCCAAAGTGCTTGGCGCGAATTCGCACAGCAGCCTTGGAGCCGCTTCTTCTGAAGATTGTCACAGGTCGGAAAAACGTGCTGGAAATCCTGTTCTTCGCCATCGTTGCAGCGTTCCTGGGTTGGCGATTGTACAGCGTGCTGGGACGGCGTACCGGCCATGAAAAGCCGTTCGATCCGTTCCGCTCCAAGGAGACCGAGGCGCCGGCCACCTTGCCGGAGCGCGAAGGCACCGTCCGCCGCCTACCGGAACCGGCGGCGCGGCCGGAGCGCGTGGACCGCGACCGGCGCAAGCTGGAAGCGGCGATCGCCAGTATCGCGGGCGATGTGCGGCGCGGGCTGGACGAGATCCGCGGCGCCGATCCCAAGTTCGATCCGGTGGATTTCGTCGCCGGCGCGCGGGTCGCGTTCGAGATGATCGTCGGCGCGTTCGCCCAGGGCGACACCAAGGCCTTGCGGCCCCTGCTCAACGATCTGGTCTATGGCAATTTCGCCGGCGCGATCGAGGACCGCAATCGCAACAAGCAGCGCCACGAGACGACCCTGGTCGGCATTCTCAGCGCTGACATTGCCGCGGCGGAACTCGCCAAGGGCGATGAAGCGCGCGTGACCGTCAAGTTCGTCTCGCAGCAGATCAACGTCACCAAGGACCAGGAAAATCGCATCGTCGACGGCGATCCATCCGAGGTCGCCAACATCACCGACATCTGGACCTTCGCCCGTTCCGTCAAGTCGCGCGACCCCAACTGGGTCCTCATCGCCACCGAAAGCCCGCAGTAAGCGAACACGCCTGTTGGCAAGGCCCGCGCCGCCATGGCATGGGTGGCGGATGAATTGCGCCCAGGTGATTCCACCCCTCAGTCCGTCACCCCGGACAGCAGCGAAGCTGCGTGATCCAGGGTCCATCGTTGGCGAGGGCGCCAAGCGGATCCGTGGATCCCGGCTCAAGGCCGGGATGACGGGAGAGTGGTGGAGACGGGGTGCGCTCCTGGCGGCATGTATGGTGCTTGCCGCTTGTGCACCGTCGGAACAGGCGCCACAGCCGCATCTTCGCGAGCTGACTGATCTGCCTGGGTGGACCGATGATCCCAGAACTCTCGAGGATGTCGCGAGAGGGCTGTTAATTGCCTGCAACACCGAAGACTGGCTTCGGGAACAAGCCGATAACATCACGGGCACTCCACAAGACTGGCAGTCACCGTGCGCTTCCCTGCGCCCATCCATGCTCGCGGGGGTGTTCGAGGATTCCGAAGAAACTCTTCGCGGGGGACTGGGCAACTTCGTCGCGCTTGATCCTGGCGCCGGCACGCCGGCACTCGTCACCGGCTACTACGAGCCCGAGCTGGACGGCAGTCGAACCAAGGACTCGGCGCATCCATATCCGCTCTACGGCTTGCCCTCGAAACCGATGGAATTCACGCGGGCAGAGATCGATGCCGGCGCACTCAAAGGCAAGAAGCTGGAGCTGCTCTGGGTGTCGGACCGGGTGGAGGCGTTCTTTCTACACGTGCAGGGATCAGGGCGCGTGCGCCTTGGCGATGGAACGATCGTGCGTGTCGGATTCGCCGGCACCAACGAGCGCGACTATGTCTCGATCGGCAAGGCGATGGTTGATGCCGGGATCATGACCAAGGAGGAAGCGTCGCTGCAATCGATTCGCGCCTATCTGCGTGCGCATCCCGATGAGATCGATGGTTGGTTACACAAGAATCCGCGCTATGTGTTTTTCCGGGAGATGAAGACTCCCGACAGTGGGAAGGATTACGGACCGATTGGTGCGCTGGGGGCGCCCCTGACGCCAGGCCGCTCCATCGCGGTCGATCCTGCCTTCGTTCCCTTGGGGTTGCCGGTGTGGCTGGATACCACGCGGCCGGCTACAAATGCGCCCTTGCGGCGGCTGGTGGTGGCGCAGGATAAAGGCAGCGCGATCAAGGGCTCCGGGCGGATCGATCTGTTCTGGGGCGCCGGCGACGAGGCAGAGGCGATGGCGGGTCCGATGAGGCAGCAAGGCACCTATTGGGTGATCGTGCCGCGCGCGGTGGGCGAACGCTGGCTCAAGCAGCAGGCGGGCTCATGAGCGCTGCGCCGCGCAAGCAGGTCGGCCTGTTCGTCACCTGCCTGGTCGATCTCTATCGGCCGGTGGTCGGCTTCGCTGCCATCGCGCTGATCGAACGCAGCGGCAATTACACCGTCCAAGTGCCGGACGCGCAGACCTGCTGCGGCCAGCCCGGCTACAATTCCGGCGACAAAGAGAGCGCGCTGGCGATCGCGCGTCAGGTGGTGGCGGCGTTCGAAGGGTTCGATTACGTGGTGGCGCCGTCCGGTTCCTGCGCCGGCATGATCAAGACTCATTATCCGGATTTGCTGGCGGGCGATCCCGCGTTCGCGGCGCGCGCAAAGGCGCTGGCGGACAAGACCTATGAGCTGACGCAGTTCCTGCGCGACGTGGCCGGGTGGGACGGCGTCACGGCCGCGTTCGCCGGCAACGTGACCTATCACGATTCCTGCTCGGCCCTGCGCGAGCTGAACGTGCGCAAGCAACCGCGCGACTTGCTGGCGAAGGTCGGCGGCCTCTCTTTCAATGAGCTGCCGGATGGCGAGCCGTGCTGCGGGTTCGGCGGCACCTTCTGCGTCAAGTTCCCCGATATCTCCAACCGCATGGTGGAGGACAAGGTCGCCAACATCGAAGCCACCGGCGCCGGCGTGGTGCTGGCGGCGGACATGGGCTGCCTGCTCAACATCGCCGGCAAGCTGAAGCGCAAAGGCAGCAAGGTGGAGGCGCGCCACGTCGCCGAAGTGCTGGCCGGCATGGCGCAGGATCCCGCGATCGGCGAGGGGCAGTAGCGCCGATGCAATCGACCTCGCATCTCTTCAAAGACAATGTGAAGCGCGCGCTGAAGGACGAGCACCTGCAGCGGGCGCTGGTCCATGTGCGCACCAAGTTCATCGTCAAGCGCCAGCAGGCGATGGACGCGCTGCCGGAGTTCGAGGCCTTGCGCGATGCCGCGCGCGATCTCAAGAATCACGTGCTGAGCCGGCTCGACGAATATCTGGTCGAGTTCGAAGGCAATGTCGTGAAGAATGGCGGCCACGTCCATTGGTGCGCGACACCGGCGGAAGCGCGCAAGACCATCCTCGACATCTGCCGCAGCACCGGCGCGAAGACCGTGACCAAGGGCAAGACCATGGTGGGGGAGGAGATCGGCATCAACGATCATCTCGCCGCCAACGGCATCGAGCCGATCGAGACCGACCTCGGCGAATACATCATCCAGCTGCGCGGCGAAGCGCCCAGCCACATCATCGCGCCGTCGGTCCACGTCACCAAGGACCAGGTCGAGGAGACCTTCCGCAAGATCCACACCGACCTCGATCCGGCGCGCAATCTCACCGAGCCCGCGAGCCTGCTGCACGAGGCGCGGGTGAAATTGCGCGGGCGCTTCATCGCCGCGGATGTCGGCATCACCGGCGCCAACTTCCTGGTGGCCGACACCGGCACCACCACCATCGTCACCAACGAGGGCAATGGCGATCTCACGCAAACCCTGCCGCGCATCCATATCGTGCTGGCCGGGATCGAGAAGATCGTGCCGAGCATCCAGGATGCCGGGCTGCTGCTGCGCGTGCTGGCACGCTCGGCAACGGGGCAGGAGATGTCGGCCTATACGACGTTCTCGACCGGGCCGCGGCGGCCGGGCGATGTCGATGGGCCGGACGAGTTCCACGTGGTGCTGGTCGATAACGGCCGCAGCAAATTGCTCGGCACCGAGTTCGAGGAGATGCTGCGTTGCATCCGCTGCGGCGCCTGCCTCAACCACTGCCCGATCTATCAGAATGTCGGCGGCCATGCCTATGGCTGGGTCTATGCCGGCCCGATCGGCGCCATCACCACGCCGGCCTTGATCGGGATCGAACATGCGGCGCCGCTGCCCGAGGCATCGTCGCTGTGCGGGCGCTGCGAATCCGTGTGCCCGGTCCGCATCCCGATCCCGAAGATGCTGCGCGCCTGGCGCGAGGAAGCCTTCGAACGAAGGCTGCACGGCAACCGCGCGCGCTGGGCGCTGAAGATTTGGGCGGCCCTGGCGACCCGGCCGGCGCTCTATCGGATTGCGACCGGCATCGGCGTGCGCATGCTCGCGCTGCTCGGCGGCAAGCGCGGCCGCTTCGCATCGCTGCCGCTGTCGGACGCCTGGACCGAGCACCGCGACCTCCCCGCACCGCAAGGGCGCACCTTCATGGCGATGTATCGAGGGAAAAGGTGAGCGGCGGACCCACATACTGTTCCGTCATCCCGGCCTTGAGCCGGGATACATTCCGATACAAGCGAGATGCTGTGCGATGGACCCCGGCTCAAGGCCGGGGTGACGCAGGAGTGGTGGAGGCATTGCGCTCATGACCGCGCGCGATGAGATCTTGAATCGCATCCGCGCGGGGCGCAGCGCGGCGAAGCCCTATCCCGGCTCCGGTCCCACGCCGCGGCGCGGCCAGGTCACCGGCGCTGAGCGCAAGGCGCTGTTCGTGCGCATGGCGCAAGCGGCGGCGGCGAGCGTTGATCAAACGACATCGCGCGCGGACGTTCCTGCGCTGGTGAAGAATTTTCTGAGCCAGCACAATCTGCCGGCGGAAGCGCGGCTGGCGCCGGACCCGCGCATCACGGGTCTCGATTGGGCCTCGCAGCCCTTGCTCGCCACCAGCGTCGGCGGGACAGATGGCTCCCATCCCATTTCGGTCACCGGCGCGTTCGCGGGGATCGCGGAGACCGGCACCCTCGCGCTGACCTCCGGCGCGCCGTCGCCGACCTTGCTCAATTTCCTCCCCGAGACGCATATCGTCGTCGTGGATGCCAAGGACCTCTCCGGCACCTACGAGGAATTGTGGGCGCGATTGAAAGCGCAATACGGCACCGAGATGCCGCGCACCTTGAACCTCGTCACCGGGCCGTCGCGCAGCGGCGATATCGAGCAGACCATCCTGATGGGCGCGCACGGGCCGAAGCGGCTCCACATCATCCTGGTCGACGAAACTTGAGCGATGGCGAAGCGGCGCGTCACGCCCGACGAGCTGGAACTATGGCGCCACGTTGCGCAGTCCGTGCGCCCGATCAAATCGAAACGCCGTTCCGCATCGCCCAAGGAGGAAGCGCCGAGCGCGCCGGCCGCGAAGACCAAGGCCAACAAGCCTGCCGTGCCCGCCGCTCCGCCGCGAAAGGCTCAACCGGCCCCGCCGGCCAAGCCCCATGAGCTGACTCACGGTCTCAGCCACGGCATCGACCGGCGGCAGGCCGAGCGCTTCCGCAAGGGCAAGCTCGCGATCGACGGCAAGATCGATCTCCACGGCCGCACCCAGCAGGACGCGCATGACGACCTGCTCGCATTCCTCAAGCGCGCGCACGCCGCCGGCAAGCGCAACCTGCTGGTGGTGACGGGCAAGGGCATGACGACCTCGAAGGTCGGCATCCTGCGCCAGGCCGTGCCGCGCTGGTTGAACGAGCCGGCCTTCCGCTCGCTGGTGCTGGCCTTCGACTATGCCGAGCCGCAGCATGGCGGCGAAGGCGCGCTCTATGTGCTGGTGAAGAGGATCAGGGAGAAATGACTCCCTTCGGCCATAAACTGCGCATGATGCGGGAGGCGCGCAGTTGTCAGCTCAAGGATCTCGCCAAGGCGCTGAAGGTCAGCTCGGCCTATCTTTCGGCGCTGGAGCATGGGCATCGCGGCAAGCCGTCGGTGGGGCTGGTGCAGCAGGTTGCGGCCTATTTCAATCTGGCGTGGGAAGAGGTCGACGAACTGAAGGCGCTGGCAGAACTGTCCGATCCGCGCGTTGCCATCGACACGGCCGGCCTCAGCCCCGAGGCGACGGAACTCGCCAACCGCCTGGCAGCGCGCATCGACGCCCTGAGCGAAGCGGAAATCGCGCGGTTGCTCGCGTTGTTGAAGGCGAGACACTGATGCCGAGCGTCGCTCCCCTCCTGTCATCCCGACCGGGATGACAGTTTTGAAGAGAGTTATCGCCGGCGCTGCAGGAAGTAGCGCCCTGGTTTGATCCCGGCGGGTAGGTTGATGGCTTCGAGTTGCGGATCGGCGATCGGCTGGTCGCTGATCAGCACGCCACCCGGCTTCAGCAATTGCAGCACGAACGGCGTCATGGTGCGGGCGAGCTGTTGGCTCGCCGCTTCGTCGCCCGATCCGATGTCGAGATTGGCGAGCGCGGTTTCCTGGCCGAGTTGCGCGATCGCCTTCGGCAGGCTGGTCAGGAAATCGCCCAGGAACAGGCGGTCCGCCGGCGGGATGCAATCGGGGTGGGCCGCCACCTGCCGCTCGAACACGTAGATGTCTCGCGCGCGCAGCTTTTCCCGCAGATGATCGTAGGTCCGCCCGTTGCCGAGCCCGAATTCCAGTACGTTGCCGGGCAGCGCATCGATCAGTTGCGCCGCATTGTCCAGGCACGCGCGCTGCGCCTCGAGCCGGCGGATGAAAGAGTCGAGACGGCTCAATGCTTGCTCGCCGCTACCGCGTCGCGAAGCTGCTCCGTCGTGTGCTCGAGGCGCTGAGCGAGGACGCGCATGACTTCGATGGAGATGGTGGGGAAGTCGCTCACCATGCGGAAGAACAGATCCTTGGTGATCTTGAGCGTGGTCAGATCCTCGGTCGCGACGATGGTCGCGGTGCGCGGCACGTCGCACAGAATGCCGATGTCGCCCACGATGGCGTCGCGCGCGAGCTCTGCGACCTTGAGTGCGCCGCCGGGCGATTGCACCAACACGTCGGCCTTGCCGTCGAGGATGATGTAGGCGGCATCGGCCACGTCGCCCTGAAGGAACATGGTTTCGCCTTTGCGGAACTGCGTGCGCTCCGCCGCGAAGGCGATCAGCTTCAGCTTGGCCGGTTCGACCTTGGCGAACAAGGGCGTGCGCTTCAGCGCTTCCACGTCGTCGAGAATGCTCATGACCATCGTCTCCGTCCCGAATTATGCCTCGTTTATTCCGGGCTTGGCTAGCTGCCCGCCCCTAGCTTGCTGCCACCTGCATGCCGATGCCGAGATCGGACAGCGCGGTTCCGGGCCGCGCCAGGCGATCCAGCGGCCCCTGCTCGACCACCCTGCCATCGCGCATCACGGCCACCCGTTCGACCACGCTGCACAAAGCCGCATTGTCTGCGATCAGGATGAGGCAGCGATCCGCCATCTCGCGCCGCAGGGCCTTCACGATCCGCGTCTGCACGGCGGCTTCCAGCGGCGCCAATGCGTTGTTGAGGATGAGGATCCTGGGCCGGCGCACCAAGGCGCGCACCAGCGCTACTTTCTGGCGCTGCGGCCCGGTCAGGCGCCGGCCGCCGGTCCCGACCTCATGCTCCAGCCCGACCGCCAGGACCTCGGCCTTGAGGCCGAGCTCGCTCACCACATCGAACACCAGGCGGAAGATTTTCTGCACGGCCTGGGCCTGGCCGTAGACCAGGCGGCCGAACAGCATGTTGTCCTGGACCGTGGCGGCGGCGTTGTAGCGCTGCGGATCGTAGAACTCGATATAGTCGCGATATTCCTCCGGCAAGGTCTCGGCAAAGCGCCGCCGCGCGGCCAGCAGCTTGGCCTCCAGCTCGGCGTCGATCAGGCCCAAGCGATGCCGCGCCTCGATATAGGGGAAGGTGATGGCGATCAGCCGGGTCTGGTCCGCAGCCGAGGCATTGTCGAGGCCGCTGCGCTGCACGCGGTTCAGCAATTGCTGCACCAGCGGCAGATCGTCGGCGGAGATGAAGCTGAACTGCTCGAAGAAGGGATGGCCTGGCGGCAAGTCGGCGAACAGTTCGACCATGGTCTCCGCGATCTTGGCGCCCATCGCCATCAAGGCTGGCTTCAGGCCCTCGTCTTCGATGACCTTGGCCACTACCTTGTTGTCGCGCAGCGAGCCGAAATCGAACACCGCGCCGCGGGACGTGCCGAACAGCAGATTCTCCGCCACGGTCATGTTGCGGTTGTAGCGCGCCGGATCGAACTGCTCGACCAGATGGTTGACGTCCGGCTCCTGCAAGCGGCGATGGATGGCGGCGCGCGCTTCCAGGAAGCGGGCCGCGACCTCACGCTCCTCGTCCGGATCGATGCGGCCGCGCAACCCGAATTGATAGATGTCGTCCTCCAGCTCCACCGCCGGAAGCAGGTCGATGATGCGCGTCTTCAAGCCGGCCAGGTCATCAACGCCAGCCGACTCGAAATCGATCCATTGCGCATGGATGTCGAACAAGGGGTTGCCGGTGCGCCTGGCTTCCGCGATGCGGCGCTCGAAGTGCAGCAAGGCGCGCCCTTCATAATGCGCCGGCGCGACCGGCCGGTGCTTCAGGCCATAGAGCACGTTCTGCAGGATGGAGAGCGGGAAGAGATAGGTCTCATCGCCGACATAAGACATGTGGCGGCCGATCGTTCCCTCCGGCAGGCTCGCCATGTCGGTATTGCCCCAGCGCAGCGTGCCGCTGGTCGGCGCGATCAGCCGCGCCAAAAGCTGGCCCAGCGTCTCCTTGCCGGAGCCGGCGAACCCGACGATCGCCAGATGATCGCCGGCGCCCACTTCGAGCGCGGCATTGTCCAGCACGCGCGCGCCGCCTTCCTCGTGATAGGCGATCGCCTGGGCAGAGAGGCCGCCTTCGGGCGCCGGCGGAAGCTGATCGGACAGGCCCTGCAGCTCCTCCGGCAGCATGCCGTCCGGGGTGAATTGCTCGATCACCTGCTCGTATTTGATCTGCACGTCCTGGCTCTGCTGCTGCCAGTCGATCAGCTCCTTGACCGGGCTTGGCAGGTCCTTGTAGGCGCCGATCACCGCGATCAGCGAGCCGACATCGAACTGTCCCATCAGTGCCAGATAGCCGCCGATCAGGTAGAACAGGAAGGGCGTGGTCTGCGAGAGCATGTTGTTGAGGTATTTGACGAAGAACTTACGCTGATAGAGCTCGAAGCGGATCAGGAAGATCTTTTCCAGCCGGTTGACGATGTCGGCGCGCTCGTAGTTCGAGGTGTCGTTGGAATGGATCTCGGTCGTGCCGTCGACGCCCTCGGCGATGCGCCCGGCAAGCTGCCGCGCCGTCAATTGGCGTTGGCGCCCCAATTCCAGGATGCGCTTGCGCAACAGCGGGATCACGATGACCTGCACGGCCAGGACCACGATCGAGACCACGCCGAGGCGCCAGTCCTGCAGGATGATGAAATAGAGCGCGGTCAGGGCCTGGCCGCCCAGGAAGGCCGGCGTGATATAGGCATCGCCGATGAAGCCGCCCAACGGCTCCACCTCGTCCTTGATCATGGTCGCCACTTCCGCCTGCTTCACCTTGCGGAAATGGGTGACGGGAAAGCGCAGGACCCGGTCATAGAGCTCGTAGCGCAGGCGGCGCAGCATGCGTTCGCCCAAGCGCCCTTTTTCGGTGTTCACGAGCTGTTTCAGCCAGCCATTGACCACCACGAAGAAAAGGAACGCGAAGCACAAGGCCACCAGGTAAGGCAGCCGCTCGAGCGAAAAACCCGGGAACAGGGTCAGCTCGGGCATTCCAAGCCAGTCAATGGGTCCGATGGAAAGGTGGAGAAAGGAGGCCGTCGCGGCGCCGTCCTTGAACGCCTCGCCCTGGATGGCCTGGTTCACGATCTGTTTGGGCAGATCCAGCGAGACGAAATAAAACACCTGGGCAATGACGACGATGATCAGGATAAGCGACTGGTCACGCCAGCTGTTGCGCCAGATGTAGCGAAAAAGATTGTGTTCCATGCAAGCAGCCCCGCACCGGCATCCGCCGGTCGCTTGATTCCATTACGTTTCGGGACAATAGGTGGCGACGCCGGAAAGCAGAAGCCAGGAATCAGGGATCATGAGGTCAGGGATCAGGACCCAGGCCGGCCTTTGATCCCTGACCTCTTCCGGGGCCTTTGCGCCACAGCCGACATCTTCGTCAGGCCGAGGAATATCATCCTTTGCGGCGGGCTACCCCATAAAAGTTATTCCGGATCAGTGGCTTAAAAACTTCACTTGGCGGTGCGGGAATGGTGCGCCATGTAATCGGTTCATACTTTTGTTCGGCAAAGACCCTATGCCATACTCCCTCAACTCGCCGCTGACAGGGGACTAGGCGCGTGTCCGATAACGAAACCAAGAACCGGGACGTGCGCGTCCTCATCTACTCGCATGACACGTTCGGATTGGGCCACCTCAGGCGCTGCCTGACCATCGCCCACTCCCTGGTCGACCAGAACAAGGACATGTCGGTCATCATCCTGACCGGCTCACCCATCATCGGCAGCTTCAATTTCCGGGCGCGGGTGGATTTCGTGCGCATCCCCGGGGTGATCAAGCTGCGCTCGGGCGACTACACACCCTTGAGCCTGCTGATCGACATCGACGAGACGCTGGCGATGCGCGATTCCATCATCCAGCACACCGCCGACATCTTCGATCCCGACATCTTCATCGTCGACAAGGAGCCGCTGGGCCTGCGCGGCGAAGTGCACAAGACGCTGAAGATGCTGAAGGAGCGCGGCACCCACCTGGCGCTCGGCCTGCGCGACATCATGGACGATCCGGTGCACCTCATTCCCGAATGGGAGCGCAAGAAGGCGGTGCCGGCTCTGCGCGACCTTTACGATTCGATCTGGGTCTACGGCCTGCCGCAGATCTGCGACCCTCTGGAGGGCATCGAGCTGCCGAAATCGGTGCGGCGCAAGATGACCTATACCGGCTATCTGCACCGCTCCCTGCCGCACGGCACGCCGGCGCACTGGACGCTGCAGAAGATCGAGGCGCCGTACCTGCTGGTGACGACCGGCGGCGGCGGCGACGGCGAGGAAGTGATCGACTGGGTCCTGCGCGCCTATGAGAACGACAAGGCGCTGCCCAACCCGGCGCTGCTGGTGCTCGGCCCCTTCATGCATTCCGACCGCCAGGCGGAGTTCATCCACCGCGCCAACAAGCTGGACAATGTCGAAGTCATCACCTTCGATGCGCAGATCGAGCATCTGATGGCGCGCGCCATCGGCGTGGTGGCGATGGGCGGCTACAACACCTTCTGCGAGATCCTGTCCTTCGACAAGCGCGCGGTGATCGTGCCGCGCACCCAGCCGCGCATGGAGCAGTTCATCCGCGCCAAACGGGCGGAAGAGCTCGGCCTTTCCGCCATGCTGACCGACGACGACGTGCGCGACTGGAAGCGGATGGCGACCGCCTTGCGCCAGTTACCGCAGCAGGCGCTGCCCAGCGACGTGGTGGTGCCGGGCCTGATGGACGGGCTCGAAAACCTCAACCGCCTGGTCAATCACGCGGTCGAGCGCGTGCGCAAAGCCGACCGCGAGCGCAGCAGCGAGCGCACCGACCGCAGCGGCAATGGCAACAGCCGCTCCCGCCTGCGCGTCGCCGGCCGCAAGCCGCGATAGTACTCGAACATCAGAAATCGATGCGCTCTCACACCTCTCGTCATGCCAAGGCTTGGCCTTGGCATCCACGAATTTGCTTCTGCCGCGCGGCGCTCGCGGATAGAAACTCGTGGATGCCAAGGCCAAGCCTTGCCATGACAGAGTAGTTGGCAGGCCGGAGCGCAAACATCGTGGCCGGGCGCCTGATCTTCATCCTCAAAGGCTATCCGCGCTTGTCCGAAACCTTCATCGCGCAGGAGATCCGCGCGCTCGAGCTGCGCGGGCTTGCGATCGACATCGTCTCGCTGCGGTTCCCGACCGACAAGCACGTCCATCCGGTGCATCGCGAGATCAAAGCGAAAGTCTCCCATCTGCCGGAATATCTCTATCAGGAGCCGCTGCGGGTGCTGCGTTCCTGGTGGAAGGCGCAGTTCCGGCCCGGCTATTGGCACGCCTTCGGGCGGTGGATCGGGGACCTGCTGCGCGACCCGACGCCGAACCGCGCCCGGCGCTTCGGCCAGGCCTGCGTGATGGTGGCGGAACTGCCGAAGGACGCGACGCGGCTCCATGCGCATTTCCTGCATACGCCGGCCTCCGCGACCTATTACGCGCATCTCATCACCGGCATGCGCTGGAGCTGCTCGGCCCATGCCAAGGACATCTGGACCTCGCCCGACTGGGACAAAAGAGAAAAGCTGGCGACGCTCGACTGGCTGGTGACCTGCACGCGCGATGGCTATGAGCATCTGCGCGAGATCGCATCGCCGGCGGACAGGGACAAGATCCATCTGGTCTATCACGGCCTCGATTTCGCGCGCTTTCCGGAACCGCCGCCACGCCAGCGCGATCCGAAGGCGCCGTTGCGCATCCTGTCGGTCGGCCGCGCGGTGCCGAAAAAGGGCTATGCCGATCTGCTGCAGGCTCTCGCCTTGTTGCCGAAGGAAGCGGATTGGCGCTTTCATCACATCGGCGGCGGGCCGCTGCTCGAAGATTTGAAGAGCCTCGCCGAGACCTTGCAGATCGCGAAATACATCACCTGGCAAGGTTCGGCGCCGCAGGAGCAGGTGTTGGAAGCCTATCGCGCGGCGGACATCTTCGTGCTGGCAAGCTGCATCGCCGGGGATGGCGATCGCGACGGCCTGCCCAACGTGCTGATGGAAGCGCAGAGCCAGAAACTGGCGGTGGTCGCGACCAATCTCGCCGGCATCGCCGAACTCGTGGTGCCGAACGAGACCGGCCTGCTGGTGCCGCCGAGCGCGCCGGAGAACCTGTCGGGCGCACTGCTGCGCCTGATGCGCGATCTGGAGTTGCGCGCCTGCCTGGCCGAAGCGGGGTTCCAGCGCGTGCGCCGGCACTTCTCGCTGGAGCGCGGCGTCGACGATCTGGAGCGGCGATTTCGGGAAGGCTCATGACCCGCATCCTGTTCTTCGCGCCGCTGAAGGCGCCGGATCATCCGACGCCGTCGGGCGACCGGACGATGGGGCGGCTGCTGATGCGGGCGCTGCGGCGCGCCGGATTCGAGATCGAGCTGGCAAGCCGCGTGCGCACGCGGCTCGCCGCGCCCAGCCTCTCCGCACAATATGCCAAGCGCGACAAGAGCTTTGCCGTCGCGGACCGCCTGATCGCGCGCGCCCGCGCGCTGCCGAAGGCAAAGCGGCCGCGCGCCTTCTTCACCTATCACCTCTATTACAAGGCGGTGGATTGGATCGGGCCGCGGGTCGCCGCGGCGCTCGACGTCCCGTACCTGGTGGCCGAAGCGAGCCATGCGCCCAAGCGCGCCAGCGACGATTGGGCGTTCAACCATGCGGGCGCCGAAGCGGCGATCAAGGCGGCGAGCGCGATCTTCTGCCTCAATCCCAACGACAGGGAATGCCTGGCGCTGGTGGCGGACAAGAGACGGCTGATCGACTTGCCGCCGTTCCTGGACCTCAGGAAGTTTGCACACTTCCTGCCCGATCGCGTGGCTGCGCGCGCCGCGCTGACGCGGCGGCTGGGGATCGATGATGCAGCGCCCTGGCTGCTGGCGGTCGGAATGATGCGCAAAGGCGACAAGCTGCAGTCCTATCGTGTGCTTGCGGCGGCGCTCGAGCGCGCGCGTTTGAAGCGGCCTGTCCTGCTGATCGCCGGAGATGGCGACGCGCGGCGCGAGGTCAGGCGCGCATTCGCCGATGCGCCCTGCCGGATCGAGTTTCTGGGAAAGATCGCGCCGGACAAGCTGGTGCCGCTCTATGCCGCATCCGACCTGATGGTCTGGCCCGCGATCAACGAAGCGTTCGGCATGGCGCTCTTGGAGGCGCAGGCTTGCGGCCTGCCGGTGCTGGCCGGCGCATTCGGCGGCGTCTCGGGGATCGTGGCCGACGGCAAGACCGGGTTCTTGACCGCGCCCGGCGACGTCGTGGATTTCGCGGCCGGGCTGAAGCGCGCCCTGGCGAGCGATCTTTCGGCGCTGGGCCGCGCGGCGCGGCGCAAGGTGGAGCGGCGGCACGACATCGACGCCGCCTCCGCCAATTTCGCACGCGCGCTGGCGAAGCTGGGAATCGTGCCATGACGGTGATTGTCGCGCTGCGCCACGCGCCGACCGCCTGGAACCGCGACAAGCGCCTGCAGGGCCGCACCGACGTTGCGCTGGATGAGGAAGGGATCGCGGTCGCCGCGCGCTGGCGCACCAATCCGGACTGGGCTGGCTACCGCATTCTCTCCAGTCCGCTCCAGAGAGCGCGCATGACCGCCGCGATCCTGTTCCCCGATGCGGAGATCGGAATTGATCGCCGCCTGATCGAAATGGATTTCGGCGCCTGGGAAGGCAAGCGCCTGGCGGAGCTGCGTGCTGATCCAGGCGGCGATGCGCAAACACGCGAAGCGCTGGGTCTGGATTTCAAGGCGCCGGACGGCGAATCCCCGCGTGACGTGCAGGCGCGGATTCAACCGCTGCTGGCGCGCCTGGCGGAACTGGAGCGGCCGACGGTACTGGTGACGCACAAGGCCGTCATCCGCGCCCTCTATGCCTTGGCCAGCGGATGGACCATGATCGGCAAACCGCCCACCAAGCTGCGGCCCCACTGCGCGCAGATGTTTCGTCTGGGTGCGGACGGGACGCCGGCGGTGGAGCGGCTGAATGTGAGCTTGGAATCATGAGCCAACTACCTGCAGAATTTTCGATCGACGTCGGTAGCGACCAAGAGCATGAGCGCCTCGTGGCGGACATCTACTACCAGGGCCGATATGTAGGATCGGTCACGGAGGAGCGCGGACGTGGCCAGTTCGACTTTGAACACAACTGGCAGGCTCCGGGCGCGGAATCTGATGTTAGTCGGTGCCCAGTAACTGATTTCCTAGTTGCTGTGCAGGCGGCGGCAGAACACCTGCAGGGTATGAACCACCGCGATGCAGACTAATATGGACCTTGCCGGACGACCGCTCGGTAAGCCCCTTCCCCCCTTGTGGGGGAAGGTTGGGATGGGGGGTGCCGCCGCACGACATCAGACGCGCGACGATGAAATGCTTGGCAAGAGGATGCGTGTGACCTTGCGTCTCGCGGGCGCTCCATTCCCAGCGCTCGTGCGGCGGCACCCCCCCATCCAGCTTCGCCTAAGCTCGCTCACGCTCGCTAAGGCTACGCAACCTTCCCCCACAGGGGGGGAAGAGGTGGGTGGCGCGACATGACCGGCCCTCGCATCTTCTTCTACGTGCAGCATCTGCTTGGCATCGGGCATCTGAAGCGGGCGGCGGCGGTGGCGCGGGCGTTGGTGGAGGCGGGGGCGTCGGTCGACCTCGTGCTGGGCGGCGCACCAGTCAGCGGCATCGCGCCGGCGGGCGCGCGGGTGGTGCAACTGCCGCCGGCCATCGCGTCCGATGCGCAATTCACCAACCTGCTGGATGCAGCCGGCAACAAGGTCGACGATTCCTGGAAGGCGCGGCGCAAAGACGCGTTGCTGGCGACGTTCGATCAAGCAAAGCCGGACATCGTGCTGCTGGAGATGTATCCGTTCGGGCGCCGGCAGTTCCGTTTCGAATTGCTGCCGCTGCTGGATCGCGTCGCCGGATTGTTTCCCAAGCCACTGGTGGCGGTCTCGGTGCGCGACATCCTGGTGGACAAGGGCCGCATGGACCGCGCGCGCGAAGCGGCGGACATCATCAAGAAGCATGTCGACCAGGTGCTGGTGCATGGCGATCCGTCGCTGACGCGCCTCGATCTCACCTTCCCGCTGGCGCGCGAGATCGCGGACAAGCTCACCTATACCGGCTTCGTGGTGGAGCGCCCGATCGCGGCCGATCCGTTTGCCGACCGCGAGGATGGCGAGATCCTGGTGTCAGCCGGCGGCGGCGCGGTCGGGTTCCCGCTGCTCGCGGCCGCGATCCGCGCCAAGCGGCTGACGCGCCACCGGCAGCGGCGCTGGCGCATCGTCACCGGCACCAACCTGCCGGCGGCCGAGCGCAAGGCACTGGACAAGCTGGCGGCCGGCGACCCCGACATCGCGATCGAAGGCTTCCGCGCGGATTTCGGCGCCCTGCTCGCGACCTGCCAGCTCTCGGTCTCGCAGGGCGGCTACAACACCGTCATGGAGCTGATCGCAACCCGCTGCCCCTCGGTCGTCGTCCCGTTCGCGGAAGGCGGGGAGAGCGAGCAGACCCTGCGCGCCCGCATGCTGGTCGAGCGCCAGGTGCTGAGCATGGTCGATCCGGAATTCCTGACGGCGGGCACGCTGGCCGCGGCGATCGACGCGGTGCGCCCGCCGGCCGAGCTCGCGCTCAATCTGGACGGCGCGCGGCAAAGCGCGGCCGGGCTTATCGCCGCCTGGAAAAATCGGACATGAGCGCCGCGGATGCGGGTGCTTGGGACGCTTTGGCGCGCGAGTGCGATGCCTGGGCGGAGAGCGGCCGCCGGGTTGAGTTGTGGTGGCGGGACGATGACGCGGTCGCGGACACTCCGGCGCTGCGGCGCCTGATCGGGATTGCGGCGGTGCCGTTGTCCCTGGCGGTGATCCCGGCGGGGCTCGATCCCAGCCTGCCGGCGCTCCTGAAAGACCACGGTTCCGTCAGCGTCCTGCAACACGGCTTCGACCACAAGAACCGAGCACCCGCCGGGGCCAAAAAATCAGAATTTCCAGGCTCCCGGCCATGGCAAGAGGTGGCGGACGATCTGGAGCGGGGCCGGGAGCGGCTGTCAACAGCCTTTGGCGCGCAATTCATGCCGGCCCTGACCCCGCCCTGGAACCGCATCGATCTCGGCCATGCCTCGCGACTGCCGGAACTTGCCTATCGCGGGTTAACCACCTATCTGGCGCGGAAACCGGGAAAATCCGCTGGCTTCACCCAGGTCAACACCCATGTCGATGTGATCGATTGGCACGGCACCAGGGGCTTCCTGGGGCTCGCTGCCACCCTTGCCCTGCTGGTCGGGCATCTGGCCGCCAAGCGGCTCGGAAAGGCCGATCCCGCCGAACCAACGGGTCTGTTGACGCATCATCTGGTCCATGACACAGAAACGTGGGAATTTCTGGGAGCGTTGCCCGATTGGTGCGCCAAAAGGCCTAACATAAACTGGCGAAGTGCCGCTGATCTGTTTCCGGAGTTTGCGCAAAAATGACCGAGCTGAGATATCCCCTCTCGGCCCTTGCCTGGGACTATGCCCGAGGGATCGCGGGCATCGTCATCTGCATAGTGATCCTCGTCACAAACGAATGGCATAATCAATTGGTATGGCTTTTCGTGGGATTGACCATCTTGTTCGCCATCTACACGATGACGACCCTCGCCAAGAATGTGGCGCGGTTCCGGGTGTCGGAAGAGGGGATTGAATGCGGGGGCTTCCGAAAGCGTGCAATTCGCTGGGACGATCTCAGCGAACTGGCGTTGCGCTACTATCCGACGTCTCGCAGCCGCAAAAAAGGCTGGATGACCTTGACGCTCAAGGCCACGGGCGCCCCTGGCAAACCCGGCACGGAAACCAAGCTGGCGATCGAATCCAGCCTGCCGGGCTTTTCCGAGATCGCGACGCGCGCGGCCTATGCGGCCAAGGAAAAGAAGCTCATGGTGGATCGCGTGACGGCGGACAATCTGACCGCCATCGGCGTTTCGGCCTGACGGACGGGCGCTAGCAGATGATCCGGGACGCGCTGCCACATGATCCGCTGCACGGTCTATCGCCCAGCAATTCGTTGCCTGGCGATCTGCTGACGGTGCGCGGGCTGAAGATCGCGTTCGATCTCGATACCGGCGTGCTGGAAGCGGTGCGCGGCATCGATTTCCGCGTGCCGCACGGCAAGACGGTGGCGCTGGTCGGCGAATCCGGATCGGGCAAATCGGTGGTGGCGCAGGCCATCATGGGCATCCTGCCCAAGATCGCGCGCATCTCCGCCGGCGAGATCCTGTTCGACCGCACGGGCACACAGAGCGGCAACGGTGCAGGCGTGATCGACATCGCGCAACAGCCGCGCAGCGGGCCGGTGATGCGATCGATCCGCGGCGGCGCGATCTCCATCATCTTCCAGGAACCGATGACTTCGCTCTCGCCGGTCCACACCATCGGCGACCAGATCGGCGAAGCGCTGCGGCTCCATCGCAAGGTGTCGGGCCGCGAGGCCAAGGCGCTGGTGATCGAGATGCTGCGCCTGGTCGGGTTCCCCGATCCTGCGCGCGGTTTCAAAACCTATCCGTTCGAGCTCTCCGGCGGCCTGCGGCAGCGCGCCATGATCGCGATGGCCCTGATCTGCCGGCCGACCTTGCTGATCGCGGATGAACCGACCACCGCGCTGGATGTTACCATACAGGCCCAGATCCTGAAGCTGATGATCGATCTGCAGAAGGAAATGGAGATGGCGCTGCTGCTGATCACGCACGATCTCGGCGTGGTCGCCAACGTCGCGGACGAGATCATCGTCATGTATCACGGCGAGGTCATGGAATCCGGCACCATGGAAGATCTGTTCCAGGCACCGGAGCATCCTTATCTGCAGGCGCTGCTGCGCGCGGTTCCGCGCTTCGGCATGGCGCCGGGGGAGCGGCTGACGCCGATCCGCGAAATCCCCATGACCGAGGGCAAGATGTTCGCGGAGAAAAAGCCCTGGCCGGAGGGTGCCGGCCTCGGCACGCCGCTGCTGCTGGTGGAGAATGTCAGCAAGGCCTTCGCGATCCGCAAGGGCGGCTTCTTCGGCGGCGAGGCACAGCAGGTGCTGGCGGTCGACGATGTCAGCTTCGAGGTGAAGCGCGGCGAGTGTCTGGGCCTGGTCGGCGAATCCGGCTGCGGCAAGACCACCTTGTCCAAGATCATCATGCGCGCAGTCTCGCCCGACACCGGACGCATCCTGTTCAACGAAGGATCGCAGCTCACCGAGACGCTGAAACTGCGCGGCCAGGAACTGCAGGAATTCCGCCAGCGCATCCAGTTCGTGTTCCAGGATCCGATGGGATCCCTGAACCCGCGCATGTCGGTCTACGACATCATCACCGAGCCGCTGGTCATCCATGGCGTCGGCAATTCGCGCGAGCGCGAGGAGATCGCCAAGGAGCTGATGGCATTAGTGGGCCTCGACATGCGGCACCTCAGGCGCTATCCGCACAGCTTCTCCGGTGGCCAGCGCCAGCGCATCGGGATCGCGCGCGCCATCGCGCTGCGCCCCGACATCGTGATCTGCGACGAGCCGGTCTCGGCGCTCGATGTCTCGATCCAGGCGCAGATCCTGAACCTGCTCAAGGACCTGCAGGCCAAGCTCGGCCTCACCTACATCTTCATTTCGCACAACCTGGCGGTGGTGGAATATATCGCCGACCGCATCATGGTGATGTGCGCCGGGCGCCTGGTCGAAATGGCGCCGGCTGACCGGCTGTTCCAGAACCCGGTCCATCCTTATACTCGGGCCTTGCTCGCGGCAGTGCCCGACCCGTCCTTGACCTGCCGGCTCAATTTCGACCGATTGATGGAAGGCAAGGCTTCCATTCCGTCGGCCTGGCCGGCGCCCTTTACCATCGATCCGGACCGCCGGCCGGGGATGGTTGAAGTTTATGACGGACATTGGGTCCGGGCCGGCATCGACGTCAGGAGCGCAGCATGAAACGTCGGGATTTCCTGTTGAGCAGCTTGGGCGCCGGCCTCGTGCTGAGCGCGCCGTCGGCCTTCGCCGATTTCATCGGTTCCGCTTATTTCAAGGACGCGGAGGCCAAGGGCGACCTGCCGCCGGTGGCTGAGCGCCTGCCGAAGAAGCCCGCGGTCGCGAAGATCGCGGAGGTCGGCCACCAGGGCGGCGAACTACGCATGCTGATGGCGAGCGCCAAGGACACCCGCATCCTGGTCGCTTATTCCTACGCGCGCCTCGTCTGCTACGACCACGAATACAAGCTGGTGCCCGACATCTGCGAAAGCTTCACGGTGGAAGAGGGACGCATCTTCACCTTCAAGCTGCGCGACGGCCACAAATGGTCGGACGGCAAGCCCTTCACCTCGGAAGCGTTCCGTTATTTCTGGGAAGACGTCGCCAACAATGAAGAGCTGATGCCGACCGGCGTCCCGAAGGTCCTGACGGTCGAAGGCAAGCCCGCGAAGGTCGAGTATCCGGATGCGCTGACCGTGCGCTTTTCGTGGGACAAGCCGAACGCGGAGTTCCTGCCGCAATTGGCGGGAGCCTCGCCTCTCTTCATCTTCCGCCCGGGCCATTATCTCAAGAAGTTCCACAAGAAATATGCCGACGAGGCCGAGCTGAAGGCGGCGGTGGAGGATTCGGGCCAGCCGAGCTGGGCGGCCCTGCACAATCGCCGGGACAACCAGTACCGCAACGACAATCCGAAGCTGCCGACGCTCGATCCCTGGGTGTTGCGCAACAAACCGCCGGCGGAGCGCTTCATCTTCGCGCGCAACCCGTACTATTACCGGGTCGACGAAAAGGGCCAGCAGCTGCCCTATGCCGACCAGGTAGTGTTCGACATCGCGGATTCGAAGCTGATCCCGGCCAAGGCCGCGGCGGGCGATTCCGACCTGCAGGCGCGCAACATCCGCTTCGACAACTACACGGTCCTGAAGGACGCCGAGGAGCAGAAGCAGAAATTCTGGGTCCGGCTGTGGGACGACGGGCGCGGCAACAAGCTGGCGCTCTCTCCCAACCTCACCTGCAACAACGTGGTATGGCGCGGCGTCCTGCGCGACGTCCGGTGCCGGCGCGCGCTGTCCATGGCGATCGACCGCGACGAGATCAACCAGGCGATCTATTACGGCCTCGGCGTTCCCGGCGCCAATACGGTGCTGCAGCAGAGCCCGCTTTATAAGCCCGAATACACCACGACGTGGTCGACGCTGGACGTCGACCAGGCCAATGCGCTGCTGGACGAGATGGGTCTTACCAAGAGGTCGAGCGACAATCTCCGGCTGCTGCCGGACGGCCAGCCGATGGTGGTGATCGTCGACACGGCCGGCGAGAGCACCGAAGAGACCGACGTGCTGCAGCTCGTGCGCGATTCCTGGAAGAAGATCGGCGTCGATCTCTTCACCAAGCCCTCGGAGCTCGAAGTCTTCCGCAACCGCATCTTCGCCGGCGATTCCATCATGTCGGTGTGGGCTGGGCTCGATAACGGCTTTCCCAACGCGGATATGAGCCCGTGGGAGTTCTGCCCGACCACCCAGCAGCAATTGCAATGGGCCAAGTGGGGCCAGTTCTTCGAGACCTCCGGCGAATCCGGCGAGAAGATCGACATGCCCGAGGCGCAGAAGCTGTTCGACCTGATGGAATCCTGGCGTGCAGCGACCGACAGCGGCGCGCGCGCCGGCATCTGGGACGACGTGCTGAAGATCTGGACCGACCAGGTCTATACGATCGGGACAGTCGCCAACGTGCCGCAGCCGGTGGTGGTCAGCCGCCACCTGCACAATGTGCCGGAGAAGGCGATGTGGTCATGGGAACCGGGCGCCCAATTCGGCGTCTACAAGCCGGATACCTTCTGGCTCGACGATCAGCGGCCCCTCAGCACGGTCGCCGAACAGTAACAAGGTCCGCATGTTCCGGTATTTCGTCCAACGCCTGCTGGTGATGATTCCGACGCTGATCGTCATCAGCATCGCGATCTTCGTCATCATCCAGGCGCCGCCGGGCGACTTCATAGAAAGCTACATCGCGCAGCTCATAGCGCAGGGCGAGGCGGTGGATCCGGCCAAGATCGACTTCCTGCGCCGGACCTACGGCCTCGATCAGCCGCTCTATATGCAGTATCTGAAATGGGCGGGCGGATTGGTGCAGGGCAATCTCGGATACAGCTTCGAACATTCGATGCCTGTGAACGAAGTGGTGGGCGACCGGCTGTCGCTGACCGTGCTGGTTTCGTTCGCGTCCATCCTGTTCGTGTGGGTGGTGTCGTTCCCGATCGCCGTCTACTCGGCGGTGCGACAATATTCGATCGGCGACTACGTCTTTACCTTTCTCGGCTATATCGGCCTGGCGACGCCAAGCTTCCTGATTGCGCTGATCCTGCTCTATCTCGCCAACGTCTATTTCGGCGTCTCGATCGGCGGTCTCATGGACCCGCAATACATGAACGCGCCATGGAGCTGGGGAAAGTTCCAGTCGATCCTGTCGCATCTGTGGATCCCGGTATTGGTGATCGGCTTGCCGGGGACCGCCGGCATGATCAGGCGCCTGCGCGCCAATCTGCTGGACGAGCTCAACAAGCAATATGTCATCACGGGCCGCGCCAAGGGCCTGCCGCCGGGGCGGCTGTTGGTGAAATACCCGCTGCGCATCTCGCTCAATCCCTTCATCGCCGATATCGGCAGCCTGCTGCCGGAGCTGATCTCCGGCTCGGTCATCGTGTCGGTGGTGATGTCGCTGCCACTGACCGGGCCGATGCTGCTGGACGCGCTCAGGAGCCAGGACATGTACCTGGCCGGCTCGTTCCTGATGTTCATGGCGTTCCTGACCGTGGTCGGCGTTTTCATCTCCGACATCCTGCTGGCGCTGCTCGATCCGCGCATCCGACTGGGCGCCGGGGCCAGCAAATGAACGAACAGTCGCCTCGCAGCGGCTCCGAGCCGCTGCCGCATTACGTCTCCGCTGCGCCGTTCGACCCCTATTCGGTCGAACGCACGACGCCGGAGCAGGAAAAGATCTATCTCGCCTCGCAATGGCGGCTGATGGCGCTGAAGTTCCGGCGCCACCGCATCGCGGTCGTGTCGGCAATCGTGCTCGCCCTCATGTATGCATCGATCCTGGTGGTGGAGTTCCTGTCGCCGTACCAGCAGGCCACCCGCAACGTGCAGCACATCTATGTGCCGCCGCAGCCGGTGCATCTGTTTCACAAGGGCGAATTCATCGGGCCGTTCGTCTACGCACTCGATTACAAGCTCGACATGAAGAACCTCAAGCGGACCTTCACGGAGAACAAAGAGAAGCCGCTGAAGGTCAAGTTCTTCTGCCGTGGCGACAAGTACAATTGGTGGGGCGTGATCCCCGGCGACTTGCACCTCATGTGCCCGCCGGATGGCGGGCCGATGTTCCTGCTCGGCTCCGACCGGCTGGGGCGCGACATGCTCTCGCGCATCCTCTATGGCATGCGGATCTCGCTCACCATCGGCATCTTCGGCGTCGCGGTCTCGATCGTGCTCGGCATGCTGCTGGGCGGGCTTGCCGGCTATTACGGCGGCTGGGTCGACGACATCGTGCAACGGGTGATCGAGGTCGTGCGATCGATCCCGCATCTGCCGTTGTGGCTGGCGCTGGCGGCGATCCTGCCCGTCACCTGGTCGCCTTTGCTGATCTATTTCGGCATCACCATCATCCTCGGCCTGATCGACTGGACCGGCCTTGCGCGCGCGGTGCGCTCCAGGCTGCTCAGCCTGCGCGAAGAGGATTTCTGCGTTGCCGCGCAACTGATGGGCGCGAGCCCCAAACGCATCATCTTCCGCCATTTGATGCCGAGTTTCATGAGCCACCTGATCGCCTCGGCCACCCTCGCCATCCCCAACATGATCCTCGGCGAGACGGCCCTGTCGTTCCTCGGCCTCGGCATCCGCCCGCCGATCACGTCCTGGGGCGTGCTGCTCAACGAGGCGCAGAACATCAACGTGGTGGTGCTCTATCCCTGGCTGATGCTGCCGATCGTGCCGGTCATCATCGTGGTGCTGGCCTTCAACTTCATGGGCGACGGATTGCGCGACGCGGCGGATCCGTATCGGTAGCGCACGAACGCGGAACGAGCGGATGTCAAGTCCTCGATGAGATTGGCAGGCCGTTCAGCCCGTTATTGGCAACGGACAACGTGACGCTCACGATGATGCGGTCGCGGCCGGCGGCGCCGACCGTGCAGCCGCCGACTGCAGCGTTGGTGTTGGCGCTCTCGATCGCCTGTACCAGCGAGCATGCGGCGCCGGTTGAAATGGTGGCGGCATCGGCCGGCAAGGCAACGGTGAACAGCAGCAGGGATGCGGACAGCAGCCCCAACGAATGCCTCGGATTCTTCATGGTTTCAGCCCCTGACTATGAACCAGGCAACAATCGCCCTCATCGACGGCGATCATCGACCGCCGTCGATCGAAATCGAACTGGCACGCGCTACTTGCTTTTGTTCGGTGTCGTGCTCGGCGCGGCCGACTGATCAGGCGTCAGCGAATCCAGTTCAGCCGTGTTGGTTGGAACAAGAGATTGGCCGCGGCACTGCGCTTCCTCGGTATTGCAGGAAGCGAAGCACGCCGCCCGCGCATCGGTGCCCGGCTCCATGGCGCCGCAAGCCTTAGCGGCGACGCATTGCTGGTAGACGGGGACGCATGCGGTTGACGTCTTGGCGTGAGACTCGATGGGAAGCGCAGCAATCGCCAGCACCAGAAATCCCACGAGCGCGGAATAACGTTTAACGGAGCATTCTCTTTTCATCGAACTCTCCAATGACACGTTAAGGTTTATGCGGTGCAGGACTGACTTAGGCCCGATCGGCGGGCAGGTGGTATGATCGCGGTCACAGACCGCACCGCCCGCCGATCAATTGCGGGAACTTCCGAGAGCGCTACATGAGTGTGGAAGGCGTTAACCTACGGCGCTACGCCATGCTCGGCGAAGTGCTTCTTCATCCGCGACCAGCCATCCTTGGCGGCGGCTTCGTCATAGATCTCGCGGTAGTCGGCGTGGAAGCCGTGCTGGGTGCCGGGATAGACATGGATCGATGATTGGGTCTTGCCGGCGGCGGCGAGGGCGGCGCGCATCTTCTCGACATCGCTGAGCGGGATCGATTGGTCGTTCTCCGCATAGAGGCCGAGGACGGGCGCCTTCAGTTGCGCGGCGACGTCGACCGGGAACGGCCGGTTGTCGGTGAACATCGCATTCGGCGCAGCGGGCTTGGCGACGCGGCCGTACCACGCGACCCCAGCCTTGAGCTGCGCGAACTCCGCGCACGCCATCCAGGTGATGAGGCCGCCCCAGCAGAAGCCGGTGATCGCAATGCGCGATGCATCGGCGCCGCGCAGGTCGCCGCGCTCGATCATGCCGAGCGTGGCGCCGATATCGCCCATGACCTGCGCATGGCTGGCGGTGGCGACGATCTTGAGGATGTCCGCCCATTCGGTCAGCGGCGCGGGATCGCCGGCGCGTGCGAAGAAATCCGGCGCGATGGCGAGATAGCCCTCCTTCGCCAGGCGCCGGCACACGTCGCGGATATATTCATGCAGGCCCCACACTTCCGGCACCACGATGATCGTCGGGCGCTTATAGCCGCCCTGCGGCAGCGCGACGTAAGCGGGCAATGTGCCATCCTTCATCGGGATGCGCTGCATGCCGGCGGTCAGGCCCTTGGTGTCAGTGGCGATCGGCTTGGCGGCGGCGGACAGGGCCATCGGCGCGAAGCCGGCGAAGCTGCGCCCGCCGAAGGCGCGGCGCGAAGCAAGAGCGACGGAAGCGGATCTTGGAGCCATGGCGGACCGGGAAAGTCAGACTTCGGAAGCCGGAAGCATCCGGAGGAACACCGGCCTTTGTCAACGGCCCTAACGACGCAGCGCGCGACACAATTATGTCATACTCAAACACAGGCCCATAACGCGATCGCCGGGCGAAGAGCCCGGCGATCAATTGTGGTCTATGTCATCGAGTACTGACCCGGCGGGACCGGATCAACCTTGGCCGTTGGCGACGCGGCGCCAGGTATCGATCACGGAATATTCCAGCCAGGAACGGTCGAGATAGGGCGCAGTCTCGAAATAGCGGCGCGCGTTCTTGATGTCGCCCTTGGCGTAGGTGAGCATCCCGACATAAGCGTGCGCGCGGCCGAGACGCGTCCATTTGGTGTCTTCCGGCCCTTCCGCCGCCATCTTCAGGAAATCGTCGGCGGAAATTTCGCCCTGGTAGAACTTCACCAGGTGAACCTGCCAGCTCTTCGGGTCATCGTGCGGCTGGATCAGGTCCTTGAGGATTGCCTTCGCTTCATCGGCCTTGCCGGTCTTGGTCAAGGCGACCGAGAGCATCAGGGCGGCCCCGATATCTTCCTTCTTGTTCTTGCGCGCTTCCTTCAGGACCTGGATGGCATCCGCATCGCGGCCCTGCGCCAGCAGGCCGGCGCCGAGCGCGATGCCCGGGCTCGGATCATCGTCCGTCTCCTTCATCGCCTGGCGCAGGTCCTTTTCCGCCTGCTCGAGGTGATGGCCTTCGTTCATCGCGAAGATCGCGCGCTGCGCCTGCGCCCAACGCGCCCAGTCGGTGTTGGGACTGTCCTTGATCAGCCTGCGCAGATCCGCGCGTGCCGGCTCCGACTGGCCGAGGCGGAAGCGCAGGAGCGCGCGCTGGAGTCGCGGATGCTCATACTTCTGGATGTATTTCAGCACCTCGTCATAGGCGGCCAGCGCGGCACGATGCTCGCCCGCGCAGGCCATTGCGTCGGCCCAGTCCATGCGGACGTTGGCATTGCCGCCGAGGCGGTCCCACGATTTGCGGAACAGATTGGCGGCGTTCTTGCACTCGCCGCCCTGAGCCAGCAGGAATCCCTGAATGGACTGCAGCTCGTTCATTTCCGGGAAGATCTTCCGGAAATTGGCCATGTCCTCGACCGCCTGTTTCCAGGCCGTGCTGTAGCCGAGATTGTCCTCGCTGACGATGTCAATGCGCACGCTGCGCAATTCGCGGGACTCGGGATGCTCAAGCAACAGCTTGTCAAGCTCAGCCAAAGCCGGTTCGGCACCGCGCGCGTGGTGCACAGCGACGATCCAGCGCACCGCCAGCCCCATATCTTCGGGCCGCTCGGTCCGCTGCCTTGCAAGCTCGGCGACCAAGCCCTCATCCTTTTCGGCATAGGGCTTGTTGGTACCCGCACCGAGGAGCCGCGCCGTCTTATCGTCCTTCAAGAACGGCCGAATACGATCGAGGAAGCCGGAGACCGGATTGCCGAGTTCCATGTGCTGGACCCGCCACGGCCAGCCTTTGGGCCGCGCGCCCTCCAACAGCTCGTTGCGGATGGAGCCGGCAACCAAGCCCATCGTGAGAACCGCCGTCACGCGCCAGCCGCCGTTGCCGTCGGGCGTCAGGAGCGGCGAGCCCGAGGAGCCGGGCCGCGCGAAGCACGTGGTGTTCCAGAGCGGCAGCTCCACCTGACCGTAAAATTCGCAGTGCTCGTCATTCACGAGGTGCGATATGCCGGAGACCGGCGGGCCGCTGATTCCGCGCGCCGGCAGCGGCTCGCTCCGTTTGGTCAGCTCTTCGGTGGTGATGCCTTGGACCGCCAGGGGCATGTACCCCTTCGGGCCCTTGCCCAGGCATTTCTCGAGCTTCAGCAGCGCCCAATCCTCGTAGTAGTTCTCCCACTCGGCCTTGTGCTTGCCGGCAGGATCGTCGGGCTTCGGAAACTGATATTGGCCCCAGATGACGGGAATGGCCTTGGTGGAATCCAGGATCTGCGGCAGCATGGTAATATCGGTGGCCTTCATGACCTTGGTCTGGTCACGCACCGGCCCGATCACGAATTGGATGCTGCTTTTCATCGGCAGATCGTTGGTCTCGACATCCGGATCGTCCGGGTCGATGACGTGGCGCGCGGTCAGGATGTGGCATTCGCCGATCAGGAACGCAGTGCCCCAGCTTTCGTAATTCGGATCGCCCGGTTCCGCCTTCAGATGCGGCGGATGCTTCACCACCAGATTTCCGATGCCCAGGCGATCATCGCGCCGCACCAGCTCGATGTCTTTCAGCTTGAGGATGTCCTCGATCAGCGGGTTCTGCGGGATCGATTCCGCGGCTGCCGGACCCGCCGCCATCAGGGTCACGAGGGCCAGGGCCAAAGCGAGGCCGACGCCCACTGCAACCTGCAGTGCGTAACGCACCATTTCGCCCACGGAAACGCCCGCTGCGCGCACAGTCGATGCCATGATCTGCCTCAAAGGATTAACCTAAAGACCCGATTAAGGAGCGTAGCGGGCGAAGTCCTAATAACCGGCTAATAACAGCGCCGTCTGCGCGCCTGCTGATGGGGTGAATAACCTACAATTTGAGTAAATAACGAACCGCGCCGCCCTGATCCCCGACGGAACTCTCGACAAACCAATCCGCCAAAGAATATTTTCCGGAAGCGGGCGGATTGGGGAAGCCGTTCGCTGGATCAGATCGGGGAACTATCGAGGGCTCTATGAGCAAATTTGCAACCTGTGCCGCCATCTCGGCGGTGCTGGCACTCGTACTCTTCGGCTGCGGCCAGCAGGGCACCGAAGGGGCGAAACTCGCCGCGGGCGAAAAGCTGCATATCACGCAAGAGGTCTGGGACGATTACCAGGAATATGTGAAGCAGGGCCGCGGGCTCGGCCCGGACCGGCAGGGCGCCTTTGGCGTCGCGCTGGTCGGCGATGTCGGAATGGCCGGGCTTTCCACCTATTACTATTGCCCGCGCCAGTATGATGGCTGCCGTCCCGGCAAGAACGCGGTCAGCGATGTTCTGGATGCGTGCCGGCGCGAGAATGTCGAATGCCTGATCTTCGCGCGCAACGAAGACATCCAGGTGCCGTACGAGATCGAAGACTGACCGTCAGTCCGTGATGCGGATGTGGCCGGGCTGCGCCGCCACCCGCGCCAGCCAGGCACGGATGCCGGGATAGCGCGATAGATCAAAGCCGCCTTCGTGCGCGACATGGGTGTAGGCGTAAAGCGCGATGTCGGCGATCGAATAATCCTCGCCGGCGAAAAAGGCATGCTCCTTGAGCCGGCTTTCCATCACGCCCAGCGCCTGATAGCCGCGCTCGGTGCGCATCGGCAATTGCGGCTCGTTCGCGTTGGTCTTGCCGAGATGCGCGACCCAATGCCGGACTACCGCAATATAGGGCTCGTGGCTGTATTGCTCGAAGAACATCCATTGCAGCGCACGCGCCCGTTCGCGCTTGTCGCGCGGCCAGTATTTCGTGCCCTCGGCGAAGTAATAGAGAATGGCGTTGGATTCGAAGAGATGGCTGCCGTCGGCCAGGCGGATGGTCGGCACCTTGCCGTTCGGGTTCTTGGCGAGGAAGTCGGCAGTGCGGGTCGAGCCGTCATCGACGTTGAACTCGATGCGCTGACAAGGAAGGCCGAGATGGGCTAGCAGCAGCCGGACCTTGTAGGCATTGCCGGAAATAGCGGAATCGTAGAGCACGAGTTCGGGTTCGCTGGTCATGTTGGGCTCCCTCAAGGGTTGAGGGTTAGTCCTACGGACCCTATCATCAGCGCAAGCCAGAAGTTATGATGCTAAGGCTTAGCTGAACTTGGCCTTCCAGTCCGATGCGCCCGTTGCCTCCTTTGACCGCCTTGCGTGCCTTCGAAGCCGCGGCCCGCCACGGCAATTTCGTCAAGGCGGCGGCGGAGCTTGGCGTGACGGCCGGCGCGATCAGCCAGCACATCAAGGGGCTGGAGGCGCGGCTGGGCCTGGTCCTGTTCCGGCGCTTGGCGCGCGGGGTGAAATTGACCGAGGCAGGGCGCGCTTATCTGCCCGGCATCGCGGACGGGTTCGATCGCTTGGCGCGCGCGACCCTGCAGGTGCATGAGTCCGGTCTGGCCGGGCGGCTCACCATCACCGTGCTGCCGTCCTTCGCGGCCGGCTGGCTGGTGCGGCGTCTGCCGGCTTTCCGGGCGCGCCATCCCGACATCGACCTTGTCATCCGGTCCGAGCGCCAGACCGTGGACCTGCATCGCGACGACGCCGACCTCGCGATCCGCTACGGGCTCGGCGATTTTCCGAATCTCGAAGCAACGCATCTGATGCGCGAAGAGATTTTTCCGGTCTGCGCGCCTTCCTTGCTCAACGCCGATCCGCCCTTGCGCGTACCGTCCGATCTTGCGCGCCACGATCTGCTGCACGATGCGGGCGCGCTGGGCAACGAGCCGTGGATCCGCTGGCAGCCCTGGCTCGACGAATTCGGCCTGAGCGATGCCGGCAAGCGGCCAGGCATGCATTTCACGGATTCGGTGCAGCTCTATCAGGCGGCCTTGCTGGGCCAGGGCGTCGCGCTCGGGCGCAGCGTGTTGATCGGTGACGAGCTGGCGGCTGGAAGGCTGGTGCGGCCGTTCGCGGCGTCGCGCTCGTCCTCCTATGCCTATTACGCCGTGACGACGCGAGCGGCGCGCGCCAATCCACGCGTCGCGGCGTTTATTGCATGGGTGATGGCAGAGATGCGGCCAACGGAAGAGAGCTAACCCGTCACTTGGCGTTCGGCCGAATGTCGGGGGTCATCAAGGTGACCATCTCGATCCGATCGGCGTGGTCAAGCTGGAAATGGAGAACTGCCTCGCCGAGCTTGTACTTAAGCCAGCGCGGAATCGGCAGTCTCGGCGGCACCGAGCTCATACCGCCGCCACCGGTCGCGTAGGGCTCGCCCATTTTGTTCAGCAGATCTGTCTTTGGATCTCCGAAGGCAACGCCGTTCGGCAGCTTGCCCCGATACTGGGAGTAGCCCTCGTGCCCCCGGCGGTGGAGGTGGAATGCGCAAAGATACAGGCGCTTCGGGTCCACGATTTCAGCCTCGGGGATAACCCAGGGCGCCTCGTTGAACACGACGTCGGCGCCATCATCTTCGAGTTTCACAAGACCGTAGTAGGCCGATCTTTTGATCTTGAAGATCAGCGTCCCAAGGAAAGCGACCAGGCAATCGTCGTTCAACGGCCGACGCAGCAGCGATGCCAAGTCAGCAATGTCAATTTCCGCGAAGCTCAAATGAAGTCCCCGCACAGCCAAGCGGTATCAGGCGATCACGCCTATTTCGATTGGAGATCATTCAGGGCGTCGCCGCAAGTGGCGCTGGGTGGCGGGGCAGAGAGTGTGCCTGACGGAAGGTCAGTGCACCGGCGCGATCGCGCTGGATTGCCCGAGCGCGATGCGCAGATCGGGGGCGGCGCATTTCTCCGCATCGAGCAGGGCCAAGGTCAGCTCCGCATCGCGCAGCAGTACCGCCAGCGAGATCAGCGACGGCAAGGCCCCGCGCGCCGCGGCGGGCGGCAGCAGGCAAGTCAGCGCCGACCAGGCGATGCCGTGCTGCTTGCGCTGGCTGGCCGCGACCGCGCCCAGCAGCAGCGCTTCGTCGGGGCTGACATAGGCGCAGCGCGGACAGCGCACGTCGATCGCGCGCAGGGCCGCGGCGGCGAGTGCGGAAAAGATATCGTCGATCAGATCCATGCCTTGCGGCA
>Ga0207428_10000653_pt1 | contig 40618 bp, 35 predicted proteins | sample RhiMethybrSRZTD1_FD_187600 | JGI IMG/M metagenome (GOLD analysis project Ga0207428, IMG submission 187600) | Populus rhizosphere microbial communities from Tennessee, USA - Rhizosphere MetaG P. TD hybrid SRZTD1 (SPAdes) (version 3) | ecosystem: Host-associated > Plants > Roots > Rhizosphere >...
TCCGGCCCGGTTGCGGCCCGAACCGCGTCGGAACTGAGCCACGTCGATGCCGGATATCGCTTCGCCGATCGCGAGGGCCGCTATCCCTTTCGCGGACGCGCGATTGGCGTGCCGACGCTGCGTGAGGTCCTCGAACGTTACAAATCCGTTCCGACCATTGTCGAGATGAAGATCGACTCGGCGGCGATGGGACGAGCGCTGGCCGACGTCGTGCGCGCGGCGGGTGCCGCCGACTGGGTCTGCGCCGCCGGCTTCGGACTGCGAGCGCTGCGGGCGGCGCGGGACGCGTTGCCGTCGATGGCGAGCAGCGCCTGTCACCCCGAGGTTCGCCTGGGGCTCTATCGATCGTGGGTGGGATGGCCGGTCCGACGGCCGCCGTTTGGCGGCTATCAGGTTCCGGAGATGGTTGGCACGCTGCGGATCACCTCGCCGCGCTTCATTCGGCACGCCCATCGCGCCGGCCTCGAAGTGCAGGTGTGGACGATCGACGAGGAAGCCGACATGGAGCGCCTGCTGGAGTGGGGCGCTGACGGTCTCATCAGCAATCGCCCCGACCTCGCTGTCCAGATCCGGGACCGGTTTGTGTCGTCGCCCCACACCGCGTCCCGCGCTTGAAATCCGCGCGGCGAACCTGCCATTCTCAAGAGGGGCCGGGAGTCATGCGCCGAGCCACGCGGGCCATGACTCCCGGCCCTTTTGTCCCAAGGAGGATTAAAGCGATTCAGTCGATGGCGTGGGCTGACGCCAAGGCTCAGATCGCGATCGTGAAGCAATCGCTGGCCGACACCGAATCGTTCTGGGCGGCGAACAAGAAGGACGATGCCGTGAAGATGGTGAAGGACTCGATTGCCAAGGTGACGGCCGTCGAAGAGGCCGGGGCCGACACCCGATCAGCAGGCCGTACTGGCGGCGTTCAAGCAGGTTGGCGGCACCTGCCAGGCCTGCCACAAGCAGTATCGCGAGCAGGACGAGAACATGCAGTACCGTCTCAAGGCTGGAGTGCTCTAGGCTCCCAGTATTGGAGGCACGTGGCGTCTCGAGTCACGTACTGCCGGGCCTGCAAGGCCCGGCAGACCTTTTCGCCTACAACGTTGTTCCCCAGAGATCATTGTTTTCCAGGATGGTGCTAAAGATATAATCGCGCCCGCGCCCCCATCAATTGGCGCAGTACCGGCAGGTCAGCCGCGGTGGTTAGCCCATTTGGAGGAATTGAGCATGCGAAGTCTCTGTGGAATTCTGGTGCTGGGTTTGATGGTCGGCGCAGGCTACGTGGGCATCGCGCAGGCGCAGGCGCTCACCGCGGCCGATTATCCGGCGAAGATGAAGATGGTCGCGCAGAACAACGGCGCGTTACAGAAGGCGCTCAAGAGCGGCGCCACGGCCGATGCCGTGGCCCCGGCCAAAGAGCTCGCGTCGCTCTTCGCTGACGTCGAGAAGTTCTGGGCGGCGCAGAAGAAAGACGATGCGGTAAAGCTGGCGGCGTCCGCTCGCATGGGCTTTGCCGATGCGGCAGCCGCTGCGGCAAAAGGCGATGCGATGGCGGCACAGATGGCCGCGGGTAATGCGACCGCCAATTGCAAGCAGTGCCACGGGCTGTACCGTGAGGGCGACCAGCAGTCAGGGTTCAAGTTCAAGGAGGGCGCGGTGAAGTAGTCGTAGAGCCGGGTCCTCAGACCAGCCTACCGACTTTTGATCAATCTCTTCGCATTTCGGAAGACGCCCGCCATCATGGCGGGCGTCAACTTGCCCGTGTTGGTGTTCTGCCGGCTCGGGTGATAGCAGCCGATCAACGTCGGCGCGCGACCGTGTTGCTCCCCCATGCGAACAACCACGCCGTGACCGAACTGCGGTCGTGGTGAGGGCGTGATCCCGCGCCGTTTCTGCAACTGCAGCCACGCATCGAATCCGATCTTTCCCAGCGCAACGACGACGCGCACGCGCGACAGCACCGCGGTCTCGGCGTCGAGGTGATCGAGGCAGCGCGCGATCTCATCGGGCAGCGGCTTGTTCTGCGGCGGCGCGCAGCGTACCGCCATCGCAATGTATGTGTCGCTGAGGATGAGACCGTCGTCAGACCGGCGTGAGGTCGGGATGTTCGCAAACCCGTTGGCGTGCAACGCACGCATCAGGAAGTCGCCAGAGCCGCCGTCGCCGTCGCCGGTGAACACACGGCCGGTGCGATTGGCGCCGTGCGCCGCTGGCGCCAGCCCGATGATCAACAGACGTGCGGCGGGATCACCGAAGCCCGGAACGGGACGTCCCCAGTACGTGTCATCGATGTAAGCGCGACGTTTCTGTAGTGCCACGGCACGGCAGTAGGTGCGAAGCCGGGGACACCGTTCACATGACACGATCGCATGATGAACATCAGCTAGACGGGCGCTCATCAACACCATGTACGCGATGAACCTCCACGGGCCGATACGTGTGTCATAAGCAATGGGGCAGACTAGAATAGGGAGTTGACACGGCGGGCCACTGCCGTGTCAATGGCCCCGACCGCGAGAGGATTCATGCGTAACACCGCACCAAAAAACGCCGCGGAGATCGAAGCGCTCGAAACGCGAGAGTGGCTCGAGTCGCTCGACTACGTCTTGCAGGCAGGTGGACCGGCTCGCGTCGGGCGCCTGCTGCGCGAGCTCGGCGACTACGCGCGTCAGAAGGGTGTGTCCCAGCCGTTCACGGCGAATACCCCCTACATCAACACGATTCCAGCGGCGGACCAGCCGCCGTTCCCGGGCAGCCGCGAGATCGAGCGGCGGATCAAGAGCCTCGTCCGATGGAACGCGTTGGCGATGGTCGTCAAAGCCAACAAGCTCGAGGACGGAATCGGCGGTCACATCTCGACCTATGCGTCTGCCGCGACGCTCTACGAAGTCGGCTTCAATCACTTCTTCAAGGGCAAGGGCGACAACCACGACGGCGACATCATTTACTTCCAGGGCCACGCGGCGCCTGGCATTTACGCCCGCGCGTTCCTCGAAGGCCGGCTTCCCGCTGAGCGCCTCGAGAATTTCCGTCGCGAGCTGAAGCCTGGCGGTGGGCTCTCCTCGTACCCGCATCCCTGGCTGATGCCCGATTTCTGGGAGTTCCCCACGGTCTCGATGGGCCTCGGCCCGATCAAGTCGATCTATCAGGCGCGCTTCATGCGCTACCTCGAGGATCGCGGACTGAAGAAGCGTTCCAACTGCAAGGTCTGGGCGTTCGTCGGCGACGGCGAAACCGACGAGCCCGAGTCGCTCGGCGCGATCACGCTGGCCTCGCGCGAGAAGCTCGACAACCTGATCTTCGTGATCAACTGCAACCTGCAGCGGCTCGACGGCCCGGTCCGCGGCAATGGGCAGATCATCCAGGAGCTGGAAGCGATCTTCCGAGGCGCCGGCTGGAACGTCATCAAAGTGCTCTGGGGCGCCGAGTGGGACGCGCTGCTCGAGAAGGATCACGATGGCCTGCTGATGAAGCGGATGGGCGAGGTCGTCGATGGCGAGTATCAGAAGTACGCGGTCGAGTCGGGCGAGTACGTGCGGAAGCACTTCTGGGGTGCCGACCCACGGCTGCTCGACATGGTCAAGCACCTCTCCGACGAGCAGTTGAAGAAGTTGACGCTCGGCGGCCACGACCCGATCAAGGTCTACTCGGCCTACAAGGCCGCCGTCGAACACACCGGCCAGCCGACGGTCATCCTGGCCCGCACCATCAAGGGCTACGGGATTGGCGAAGCGGGCGAAGGCAAGAACATCACGCACCAGCAGAAAAAGCTGAACGAAGACGAGCTGAAAGCCTTCCGCACCCGATTCGGCATCCCGATCGGAGACGAAGACGTCGCCAAGGCGCCGTTCTACAGGCCGCCCGACAACAGTCCAGAAGTCACCTACATGTTGGAGCGGCGCAAGCAACTCGGTGGCTTCGTTCCATCCCGGAAAGTCCAGCTCGAACCGCTCAAGACAGCCACCCTCCCCGAACTCTTCTCCGAATTCCATCAGGGCAGTGAAGGCCGCAAGGCGTCGACGACGATGGCGTTCGTGCGGATGCTGGCGAAGCTGCTCCGCGACAAGGAGGTGGGCGAGCTGATCGTGCCGATCGTGCCCGACGAAGCGCGCACGTTCGGCATGGAGGCGCTGTTCCGCCAGGTCGGCATCTACTCCCATGTCGGTCAGCTCTATGAGCCGGTCGACATGGACACGCTGCTGTACTACAAGGAGGCGACCGAGGGGCAGATTCTGGAGGAAGGGATTACCGAGGCCGGCTCGATCTCGTCGTTCATCGCTGCGGGCACCGCCTACGCGACGCACGGCATCAACGCGATCCCGTTCTTCATCTATTACTCGATGTTCGGCATGCAGCGCGTCGGCGACCTCGTGTGGGCGGCGGCCGACACGCGCACGCGAGGATTCCTGCTCGGTGGAACCGCAGGCCGCACGACGCTGTCGGGAGAAGGGCTGCAGCACCAGGACGGCCACAGCCATCTGCTGTCGCTCGCTGTGCCGAACTTAATCTCCTACGACCCGGCGTATGCGTACGAGATCGCGGTGATCATCGAGGACGGCATTCGGCGGATGTACGTCGACGGTGAGAGCATCTTCTACTACATCACCGTGATGAACGAGCAGTACGAGATGCCGCCGATGCCGAAGGACGCGCGCGAGGGCATCCTCCGCGGCATGTACCGGCTGCGCGCGTCTGCCAAGAAAGGGGCCAAGGCGAAGGCGCAGCTGCTCGGCAGCGGCGCGATCCTCAACGAGGTGGTCAAGGCGCAGCAGATACTCGAAGAGCAATACAACGTGGCGGCCGATGTGTGGAGTGTCACCTCCTACCAGGAGCTCTATCGCGACGGGCATGCCGTGGAGCGTTGGAACCGGATGCACCCGGGCGAGAAGCCGCGCGTCCCGTTTGTGACGCAATGTCTGGGTTCGGCCGAGGGCGTGTTCGTGGCAGCCTCCGATTACGTCAAGGTATTGCCGGACGGCATCGATCGATGGCTGCCGCGGCGTCTGGCGGCGCTCGGCACCGACGGCTTCGGCCGCAGCGAGGGACGCGGGTCGCTGCGCGACTTCTTCGAGGTTGACGCCAAGCACATCGTGCTGACGACGCTCGTCGAGCTCGCGCGCGCGGGCTCGGTTGACGCGTCGGTGCCGCAGAAGGCGATCGCGGCGCTCGGGATCAACGCGGAGAAGCCAAACCCCGCGATCTCATAACGTGGCGTCCGGCTTTGACCGGACCGGCGATTCTATGTAGTGTCCGGCTTTAGCCGGACCCTGCGAAGGCGGGTCTGAAGAACAAGACCCGCCCTACACTGATGACGGAATTCAAAGTTCCAGAATTGGGCGAGAACGTCGCCTCAGGCGACGTCACCCGCGTGCTCGTCAACGTCGGGGACACGATCAACAAGGAACAGCCGGTCCTCGAGCTCGAGACCGACAAGGCGACGATCGAAGTACCGTCATCAGTCGCCGGGGTCGTCAAGGAAATCAAGGTCAAGAAAGGCGACAAGGTCACGGTCGGCGCCGTCGTCCTGACGGTCGATGCGCCCTCGTCGAATGGCGGCGGTGCGGCCGTGCCACAGGAGACGGCGTCCGCCAAGACGGAGGAGGCTCCTGCCCAGCCGCCGGCAGAACCACCCGCACCCGACGAAGTCAAGCCCGCGGCGGAATCCAAACCCGCACCGGAAGCGGCCCCGAGTTCGGCCCCGAGTTCGGCCGGGTCATCATCGAGAGTGGTGCCGATGCCGCTGCGTCAGGCGCCGGAGCCCTTCGACTCCGCTCAGGGCAAGGCGACTGTCGGTCAGCCGCCGCCACCGCGTCCAGACGGCCGCCCGGCACCGGCATCTCCGGGTGTGCGCCGCCTCGCCCGCGAGATCGGCGTCAACATCAACGAGGTCGAAGGCACGGGACCAGGCGGCCGCATCAGCCAGGAAGATGTCAAAGAGCACGCGCGACGGATCCTGAGCAGCGTCGGCGCCGCCGGTGCTGGAGCCGCCCTCGTGCGTCCCGCGCGGCAGCTGCCCGATTTCCAGAAGTGGGGCGCGGTCGAGCGGCAGCCCTGGTCGAACATCCGCCGCGCCACCTCAGAGCACCTGAGTCACGCCTGGACGACGATTCCGCACGTCACGCAGTTCGACAAGGCTGATGTCACCTCGCTCGAAGAGCTTCGGCAGCGGCACAAGGAGCGCGTCGCGGAGGCCGGCGGTCAGCTGACGATCACCGCGATGCTCGTCAAGATCCTCGCCACCGCGGTCGGCAAGTTCCCGCAGTTCAACGCGTCGATCGACACCGAGCGCGGCGAGATCATTTACAAGAAGTACGTGAACATCGGCGTGGCCGTCGACACCGACCGCGGGCTGCTGGTGCCGGTCATTCGCGATGCCGATCGCAAGAACATCAACCAGATTGCGATCGAGGTGAAGCAGACCGCCGAGAAGGCGCGTGACCGCAAGCTCTCGCTCGACGAGATGAGCGGCGGCGGCATCAGCATCTCGAATCTCGGCGGCATCGGCGGCACCTACTTCACGCCAATCGTCAACTGGCCTGAGGTCGCGATTCTCGGCGTGTCGCGCGGCACGACCGAACCGGTCTGGAAACCGTCGACGGGCGCGGGCCAGGGGGAGTTCCTGCCCCGCCAGATGCTGCCGCTCTCGCTCTCCTACGATCATCGCGTCATCGACGGCGCGGATGCGATGCGATTCCTTCGCTGGGTCGTCGACGCGATCGAGCAACCCTTCCTTCTTTCTCTAATCGGCTGATGGCAGATTCCGTACAACTAGTCGTGCTCGGCGCGGGTCCGGGCGGGTATGCGGCGGCCTTTTACGCGGCTGACCTTGGCATGCAGGTGGCGCTCGTCGACGAGGAGAAGAACCCTGGCGGCGTGTGTCTGTATCGCGGCTGCATTCCGTCGAAGGCGTTGCTCCACGTGGCGAAGGTGATCGACGAGGCGAAGCACGCCGGCAACTGGGGCGTCTCGTTCAATGAGCCCAAGGTCGATGTCGACAAACTGCGCGCCTACAAGCAGGGCGTCGTCGACAAGCTGACCGCGGGCGTCGGCAGCGTGGGCAAGCTGCGCAAGGTCCGCTTCGTGCAAGGCCGCGGCACGCTCACGGGACCGAATTCGATGACGGTCGCGGGGCCCGCCGGCAGCACCGACCTCGAATTCCAGCATTTGATCCTCGCCACCGGCTCACATCCGACGAAGATCCCGACGCTGTCGCTCGACAGCCCGCGGATGATGGACTCGACCTCCGGCCTCGAGCTGCCCGACGTCCCCAAGTCGCTCCTCGTGATCGGCGGCGGCTACATCGGACTCGAGCTCGGCACCGTGTACGCGACGCTCGGCAGCAAGGTGTCGGTGGTCGAGATGACGCCGGGACTCCTGCCCGGCGCCGATCGCGACCTCGTGAACGTGCTCGAGAAGCGGCTGAAGAAGCTCTTTGCCGCGATCCTGCTCAACACGAAGGTCGTCAAGGTGGCGGATCAGGGTGAAGGCATCCGCGTGACCTTCGAGGGCGACGTCACGGAGAAGGAGCAGGTGTTCGATCGCGTGCTGGTCGCTGTGGGCCGTCGGCCCAACTCGAAGATTCCCGGGCTCGAGACGACCAGAGTGAAGATCGACCAGAAAGGCTTCGTCGAGACTGACGGCCAGCGCCGGACTGCCGAGAGGTCGATTTTCGCGATCGGCGACGTCGCCGGTGAGCCGATGCTGGCGCACAAGGCCTCGCACGAAGCACGCGTGGCGGTCGAGGCGATTCAGGGCCACAAGTCGGTGTTCGAGCCGCAGGCGATTCCGGCGGTCGTGTTCACCGATCCGGAGATCGCGTGGTGCGGCTTGACCGAGGCGCAGGCGCAGGCGGAGGGTATCGAGATCGAGGTCGCAAAGTTCCCGTGGGGCGCGTTGAGCCGCGCGATCACCGTGGATCGGCCGGAAGGCCTGACGAAGCTGATACTCGAAGCGAAGACCGGCCGCATTCTCGGCGTCGGCATCGCCGGTTCCGGCGCGGGGGAGTTGATTGCCGAAGGCGCGCTGGCGATCGAGATGGGCGCGACCGCGGAGGACCTGAAGCTCGTGATCCACCCGCACCCGACGTTGTCGGAGTCGGTGATGGAGAGCGCGGAAGTGTTCTTCGGACAGAGCACGCACGTCTACAAACCGAAGCGCAAGTAAGGAGGACCCGTGAAGCCCTCGTTCACACGCGGTATGCCGGCGCTCGTACTGGCGTTGCTCATCGGCGCAGCTGCGGCCGCGCAAACGCCTGTCACCCCCAAGCCCGGAGGCGACGGTGGAATTCCCCTGGAGGCGCAGACGCACATCGATGCGGCGCGCGCCGCCGCGGGTACCGATCACGTGGGGCTGTTCCAGCCGCTCTGTGACGGTGCGCTCGCGCTCGCCAAGCCGGCGGCCCCGAGGGGTGGCGGCGCGGGACGGGGGCAGGGACGCCAGGGCGGACCACCGCCGCCACCGGCCCGGGAGACGTGGCACGCCGAGCCGGTGAAGGTGTTCGACAACATGTACTACGTCGGGATGACCGAGTACTCCGCGTGGGCCATCACGACGTCGCAGGGCATCATCCTGCTCGACGCGATCTACGACTACTCGATCGAGGATGAGGTCGTCGGTGGGCTGAAGAAGCTCGGATTGAACCCGGCAGACATCAAGTACGTCGTCGTCGCACATGGCCATCTCGATCATGCGGGCGGTGCGAAGTACCTCCAGCAGAAGTTCGGTGCGCGGCTGGTCATGTCCGCGGCCGATTACGACCTGCTCGATCAGCAGAACCCGCCATGGAAACCCACGCGCGACATCGTGGCGACCGATGGCATGAAGCTCACGCTCGGCGACACCACGCTGACGCTCTATCTCACGCCTGGTCACACCCAGGGCACGATCTCGACGTTGATTCCGCTGCGCGACGGCAAGCAGACGCATCTCGCGGCGGCCTGGGGCGGGACGATGTTCAACTTCGGTCCGATTCGTCCGCGCCTCGCGGCGTATGCCGAATCGGCCGCGCGCTTCCGCGACGTCGTGACGAAGGCCAACGCTGACGTGATCCTGTCGAATCACACCCAGTACGACGGCAGCAAGACGAAGCTGCCGGCCGTGCAGGCGAGGAAGCCTGGCGAGCGCCATCCGTACGTGGTCGGCAACGATGTCGTGCGGCGGTATCTGACCGTTGCCAACGAGTGCGGTCAGGCGGCGTTGGCGATCGTGCCGCCATCGTAGTGTCCGCCTTGAGGCGGACCGTGCACTCACAGGTTTTTCGAATGAGTACTGTCTGAATTCTGCATTCTGAATTCTGCATTCCGCAGTGATAACGTAAGACTGTTTGTCTTCTCCCCGGAGGCTGTAGATGGAGGTAGCGCCAGTCAAGTTCGTGCCACGCGGGTTTGGAGAGACGTACCGGCGCGACTTGTGGTGGGCCGAGCCGTTGACCGTGTTCACCGTCTTCAGCGCGTTCGTCGTCTATGCGACCTGGGCGGCGTTTCAGAACGCGCACTATTGGGCCGGCCCTTACCTTTCACCGTTCTACGCGCCTGAATTGTTCGGTGCCTCGCCTCACGCCTGGTTCGGGCCCCAGCCGACGTGGTGGCCGGCGCTGCTGCCGTTCTCGCCCGCGCTGTTGATTCTGCCGGTGCCGCTCTCGTTCCGCATGACCTGCTACTACTACCGCGGCGCCTACTACAAGGCGTTCTGGGCCGATCCGATCTCCTGCGCGGTCGGCGAGCCTCGCGGCACGAGCTACTGGGGCGAGCGCTTCTTCCCGCTCATCATCCAGAACCTTCATCGTTACGCGCTCTATCTCGCGGTCATCTTCGTGTTCCTGCTGTCGTGGGATGTCTGGAAGGCGTTGTGGTTCCAAAACCCGGCGACCGGACAGGAAGAATTCGGTGTCGGACTCGGCACCATCGTTCTCGCCGTCAACGTCGTGCTGATCGCCTGCTACACATTCGGCTGCCACTCGATGCGTCACCTGACTGGCGGGCACGTCGACGAGATCTCGACGTCGTCTATGCGATCGGCCTGCTACAACTGCTCGAGTGCGCTGAACGGCCGCCACATGCTGTTCGCCTGGATGAGCCTCTTCTCGGTTGGCATCGCCGATTTGTACGTCCGCCTGCTGTCGATGGGCGTCATCACGGACGTGAGGCTTTTTTAGTGGGGCGTGTCGACTGAATGGCTACTACTCAAAACAAGCCTTCAAGCGCGGCTCTGCTGGCCGCGACAACGGAGCGGCCAGGAGTGATGTCGGAAGGACGGAACCACTAGATGGCGGTGTACGATTCTTTCAACTACGACGTGCTCGTCGTGGGTGCCGGCGGCGCGGGGTTGCGCGCTGTGATCGAAGCCGCCGCGAGTGGCGTCTCGGTTGGTCTTATTTGCAAGTCGCTGCTCGGCAAAGCGCACACCGTGATGGCCGAAGGCGGGATGGCCGCGGCAATGGCGCACAACGACGACCGCGACAGTTGGCGCGTGCACTTCGCCGACACGATGCGCGGCGGCCAGTACATCAACAACTGGCGCATGGCCGAATTGCACGCGAAGGAAGCGCCCGATCGCGTCCGCGAGCTCGAAGCCTGGGGCGCCGTATTCGATCGCACGCCGGACGGCCGCATCAACCAGCGCAACTTCGGCGGACACCGGTATCCACGTCTGGCGCACGTTGGTGACCGCACCGGCCTCGAGCTGATTCGGACGCTCCAGGATCACGCCGTGCACACCGGCATGACCGTCCATATGGAGCACACGGTCGTCGAGTTGCTGCTCGAGGGCGGCCGCGCGGCCGGCGTGGTCGCCTACGATCGCGAACGGGGCCGGTTTCATGTGTTCACCGCCAAGGCGGTCGTGCTCGCGACCGGAGGCATCGGCCGCGCCTATCGCGTGACCAGCAACAGCTGGGAGGGCACGGGCGACGGCCATGCGCTGGCGTATCGCGCCGGTGCCGAGCTGATCGACATGGAATTCATCCAGTTCCATCCGACCGGCATGGTGTGGCCGCCGAGCGTGCGCGGCATTCTGGTGACCGAAGGCGTCCGCGGTGAAGGCGGCGTGCTCAAGAACAGCGAGGGCCGCCGCTTCATGTTCGACGACATCCCCGACAACTACAAGCCGCAGACGGCGTCCGATCCCGAGGAAGGCTGGCGCTACACGCAGGGCGACAAGAGCGCGCGGCGTCCGCCCGAGCTCCTGACCCGCGATCACGTGGCGCGATGCATCAATCGAGAGGTGAAGGCTGGCCGGGGATCGCCGCACGGCGGAGTCTTCCTGGACATCGCCTGGATCAAAGAGAAGATCAAGGACTCGGAAGCGCACATCAAGCGCAAGCTGCCGAGCATGTATCACCAGTTCAAGGAGTTGGCCGATCTCGACATCACCAAGGAGCCAATGGAGGTCGGGCCGACGACGCATTATGTGATGGGAGGGGTTCGGGTCGATGCCGATACGCAGATGTCGACGATCCCTGGTCTGTTTGCGTGCGGCGAGTGCGCGTCGGGCATCAACGGCGCCAACCGCCTCGGCGGCAACTCGCTGTCGGATCTGATCGTATTCGGCAAGCTCGCCGGTGAGTGCGCGGCGAAATTCGCGCGGGAGAACGGTGCGGTGCGCGCCGACGAGACGCGCGTGACGCGAGCCATCCAGGAAGTGCTCGCGCCGTTCGATCGCGGCGCCACCGGCGAGAACCCGTACAAGGTGCAGTCCGACCTGCAGGACACCATGCAGGCGCTCGTCGGCATCGTCCGCAACCAGGGCGAGATGGCGGAAGCGCTCAAGCGCATCCAGGCGTTCAACCAGCGCGCCGCCCGCGTCGGCGTGACCGGCCACCGCGACTACCACTCGGGCTGGCACACCGCCATCGATTTGCGCAACCTGCTGGCCGTGTCGGAAGCGGTCACGCTGTCGGCGCTCGAGCGGAAAGAGAGCCGCGGCGGCCACTTCCGCGAGGATTATCCCGACAAGGTGGCGGAGTACGGCACGTTCAACATCATGGTGAAGCAGGGCAATGACGGCGCCATGAAGCTGGCGCGGGTGCCGTTGCCGCCGATCCCCGAGCATCTGAAGGAAGTGATCGAGGAGCAGAAGTCGTAACGCGCGACGCGCAATGCAGGTAGAGCGGACGCTTTCGCCTACGCTGAAGCTACGGCGCACCGCCGGAGCCTTGGCGACGGCGGTCGGCCTCCGCGGAGACGAGTCCCCAATGCCCAAGACGGCGACGTTCAAGATCTGGCGCACGCACCCAGAAGGCGACGGCACGTTCCAGACGTTTCATACCGACATCACCGACGGCATGGTCGTGCTCGACGTCGTGCACAAGATCCAGGCCGAGCAGGCGCCCGACCTGGCCGTGCGCTGGAACTGCAAGGCTGGCAAGTGCGGGTCGTGCTCGGCGGAGATCAACGGCAAGCCGCGCCTGATGTGCATGACGCGATTGAGCCAGGTGAATCTGCTCGAACCGGTCACGGTCGAGCCGATGCGCGCGTTTCCGGCGATCAAGGACCTGGTGACCGACGTGTCGTGGAACTTCCGTGTCAAGAAGGCCATCACCAAGTTCAAGCCGAGGCGCGCGGACGCCGCCGACGGCACCTGGCGGATGCGCCAGCGCGACATCGATCGCGTCCAGGAGTTCAGGAAGTGCATCGAGTGCTTCCTGTGTCAGGACGTCTGTCACGTGCTGCGCGATCACCACAAGCACGAGGAGTTCATCGGCCCGCGGTTCTTCGTTTACGCCGCCAACCTGGAGATGAACCCGCTCGACACGGAAGATCGCGTGCCGGAACTGAAGGAGCAGCACGGCATCGGTTACTGCAACATCACGAAGTGCTGCACCAAGGTGTGCCCCGAGCACATCCACATCACGGACAACGCGATCATTCCGCTCAAGGAACGGGTGGTCGATCGGTATTTCGACCCGCTGACGAAGCTGCTGAGGGTGTTCAGGTAAGAGCTTGCACTTGCACTCGCTTCGCTCGCGAAGTGCAGGCGCTCCCTTCGGTCGCGAGGTGCGGGCACTCGCTTCGCTCGTGAAGTGCAGGCGCTCGGCTAATCGCCTCGCGAGGTGCGGGCGCGCTTCGCGCGAGGTGCGGGCACTGCCTTGCTCGTGAAGTGCAGCGCTCCCTTCGGTCGCGAGGTGCGTGCGCGCTTTGCGCGACGTGCGGAGTCGTCAGGCATCGTATCGTTCGTCGACAGAATCCGCCCAGCATCGTCCCTTGTTCATAGGTGTGGGTCACCGCATGCCCCGCGCGCGTAGCGCGCGCCCGCACTTCGCGAGGCGAAGCCGAGCGCCTGCACCCCGCGCCCGAAAGGGCGCGTTTGCACCTCGCGCCCAAAGGGCGCGTCCGCACCTCGCGCCCAAAGGGCGCGCCTTACAGTTCTCGACCGTGACTTTCAGACTCGTGCGCTGGCGCCGGAGGTGACAGGCGAATTTGCCAAGCATTTTGCGTGGCATGGTGGCTGCACGCCCGCTCCACCGTGACTGATCGCCCCCGGGTCATCGTTTGTCTTCCCGATCCCTCTGAAACGACCGCTGTCGCCGATTGGCTGTCCGCCGACGGCTTCGAGCCGGTGCGCCGGCCGACGCCGCAAGCGGCCGCTGACGAAATGCGCGACCGGCCGTTCTCGCTGCTGATTGCCGATGCCGGCTTCGCGTTCCGCCGTGGTTTGCACCCGCAGACCGCCGCGAAACACGCGCCGGCCATCATCATCGGCGACGACGTGCGGCTGGGAGAGAGCGTCAACGGCCAGACGATGTATCTCACGCGGCCGATCGATGCGGCGATGCTGCGGTGCTTCGTCTCGATGAGCATTCTCGACAATCGGCCGCTGCGACGATCGGTGCGCAAGCCGGTCAATCGATTCGACGCCGTCGTCAACGGCGCGCCGTCACATATCCTGGACGTGAGTGCCGAAGGGCTTCGGCTGGAAGTGCAGAGCGCCCGCGGCGCAACGGCGCTGCCGCCGTATTTCACCGTCCGCCTGCCGCTCGTCGGGGTGGCCGTGACCGTCCAGCGGATGTGGGCGCATTCCTCGCCTCGTCGCAGCACTGCGGTGTGGTACGGGGCCGCGCTGGCGCAGAACCGCGTCACGACCAATCAAGCCTGGCGGCAGTTCGTGGACACGGTGCCGTCGGGCGGCACCGTCGAGGTCAACCCATAGATCAGGCCTCAGGTCGTTCTTTTCTGGGGCCTGGGCCCTGGGGCCTTTGTTCATGTCGGTCTTGCAATGCGATGACAGACTTCGTGTGCGGCCGCAGGGCGAGGTCGATCGCATGACGGCACGAATGCGTTTGATTTGCGCACAGTTGCGCGCCGGCTGCCGCGGGCGTGTCGCGGCACGTGCTTTGCCGGCTAGGCGAAAGGACCACCGCAGGAGGAGGGCACGATGATTTGGATGTTTGCCGTGATTGCCGTGATGGGCTTTGGGCTCGTGAAGATTCGCCGGCAGCGCAAGACGCGCCAGGCAGCGGGCAACTAACCCCACCGGTCGAACGTGAGATTGTCGATCTTTGATGGTTGTTGACTGGTCGGTCGAGCGTTCAGTCGTCAATCACCAATCAGCAAGCAAAGATCGGCAATCGACACTCGGCTATCGCTTTTCCCCAATCAAACCAGGGATTGCCGCGGCGAAGGCGATGCCGGCGCGGTAGCGCGGCGTCGGCGCCATCTCGAACGTCGACCACGCGACGACGCCGGTCGTCTTGATCGAGCCGCGCTCCGGCGAGAGCACGAGCTTCACACGCTGCTGCGGCCGCAGCACCATCGTCGAGTACACCTGGGCGCCCGACGCAGACAGATCGAGCAGCCGTACCGGCGTGCCGTCGACGAGCGCCCCTTCGTTCTCGCCCGTCTTGATGCGTTCGGCTCGGCGCATGGGGCGCGCCGGCAGCGGCTCGGCGAGCACGGTCAGCCATACCTGCGGGTGCACGTCGCCCGGTTCGGACGACATGAGATCGTTGGCTCGATCGGGCGCCAGCAGCCGCACGTCGATGCCCCTCAGGAATCGCTCGGTGTGCAGGCGGGCCATCAGTGTCGAGCCGGGACCGGTGGTCGCGACGGCCTGCTCGATCACGACCACTTCGGGCCGCTTCGAGCCAATGGTCTCGAGCGCGTGCGACACGTCGGTGTGCACCAGCGGAATTACCTGACTACTCTTGCCAGCGCGGGCATTCCACGCCGCAACCAATGGTTCTGAGCCGATCAAGACCGTACAGGGATGCCCACCGTTGCCGAGGCTCATATGTGTCCGTTGTGTCCGCCGATGTCGATGAGCAAGAAGACCGCCATGATGCCCGTGAACCGACGCGCACTCATCGGTGATGCGTTGCGCAGTCCTGCCCGTCGTGTGACGACCTGGCTGCGAAGAGTTTTGGTAAGCGGCCCGAGAACTCTGAGCGAAATCGGATTTCTTACGTGGGCGGCCGCTGCGCCTGAAACGCGTCGGCCTGCTCGTGCGCATGATACGACGAGCGCACCAGCGGACCCGACTCGACGTGCACGAATCCCTTGTCGAGGGCGATGGTCTTGAGTGCGGCGAATTCGTCGGGATGATAGTACCGCGCCATCCGCGCGTGGCTGGGTGAGGGTCGCAGGTACTGGCCGATCGTCAGAATCGAGACGCCGACTCGCCTGAGATCGTCGAACACCGCGACGATCTCGTCATGCGCTTCGCCGAGGCCCACCATGATGCCGGTTTTCGTGGCGATGTCGGGGCGATATCGTCGCGACCGGTCGAGCAGCTCCAGCGAGCGAACGTATCGCCCCCCCGAGCGCGCCATGCGATAGAGCCGCGGCACCGTCTCGATGTTGTGATTCAGCACGTCCGGGCTGGCGTCGAGCACGGTACGGAGCGACAATTCCTTCCCCTGAAAGTCCGGAATCAGTACTTCGATCTGACAGGCCGGCACCCGCGCGCGCGTGGCGCGGATCGTGTCGGCGAAGATCGAGGCGCCACCATCAGCCAGATCGTCGCGATCGACTGAGGTGATCACCGCAAAGCGGAGACCCATGCGGGCCACGGCTTCGGCAACGCGTCCTGGTTCGGCCGTATCGAGCTCGGTCGGTTTGCCGTGCGCGACCGCGCAGTACGAGCACGCCCGCGTGCAGACGTCGCCCAGAATCATGAACGTCGCGGTGCCGTGGTGCCAGCACTCGCCGATGTTCGGACAGCGCGCGTCCTCGCACACCGTGTTCAGCTTCAGGTCGTGCATGATGCCCTTGAGCCGGAGATAGTTCTCCGAGCCCGGCGCCCGAACCTTGAGCCACGCAGGCTTGGGCTCGCGGGGAGACACGAACTGCAGGGGCGCTTCCACGGACATCTCCTCTAGTTTAATCAATGCGCAGTGCCCAAAGCCCGAGGCCTGACGCCCAAACTGTTTACAATCGCCTCAGATGCATCGGCTGGCCATTACCTGGCTGGGTCACGCAACGTTCTTGCTGCGAACCCCAGGCGGACGACGGGTGCTCATCGATCCGTGGCTGACGGAAAACCCCGCGTGCCCGCCTTCGGCCAAGAAGCCGCCGAAAGCGGACGTCATCCTGGCGTCACACGGTCATGCCGATCACATCGGAGACCTGATTGCCTGCGCTCGCGAAAGCGGCGCGCCCATCGTCGCGGCGCCGGAGCTGTGCGAGTGGGCTTCGCGCAAGGGCATCCAGCACGTCGCGCCGATGAACAAAGGCGGCTCACAGGTGGTGAGCGGCCTGACGGTGACGATGACCGACGCGCGGCACAGCAGCGGATTCGTCGAGAACGGGGAGATGGTGTACATGGGTGAGCCTGCCGGGTTCGTCATCCATCTCGAAGATCAGCGCACGATCTACTTCGCTGGGGACACCTGTCTATTCGGCGACATGCGGCTCATCGGCGAGCTGTATGCGCCGCAGATTGCGTTCCTGCCCATCGGCGATCGGTTCACCATGGATCCCGCGTCTGCCGCGCGCGCGTGCGAATGGCTCGGCGTACGACAGGTGGTGCCGATGCACTGGGGCACGTTCCCGGTGTTGACCGGCACGCCGGCCGAGCTCAAGCCGCTGGTCGAACCGCGCGGTATCCACGTCCTCGAGCTCAAACCCGGCGAAACGGCCGAATAATTGAAGATGGTCGTACGCGCGCAGGGTAGGCCTGGCCGTCTAGGCCAGGCGGGTAGTGCTGATGTCATTGCAACTGTTGAAAGAACGCGAAGTTCCCGAGCAGATCGTCGACCAACGATCTGAGGACGAAGACGAAGCGCTTCAGGGCATCAGGTGTCCCCGATGCAGCTGGCGCCCGAGCGCCTCGAGCCGATGGACCTGTCTCTGGCTCGACACACCGGAGCCGTATTTCGATGCCTGCGGCACCGTGTGGAATACGTTCACCACGCGGGGACGTTGCCCCGGGTGCAGTCATCAGTGGGTCTACACATCGTGTCTGCGCTGCGACCAATGGTCGTTGCACAACGACTGGTACGAGCGGACGCCGCGCCCGCAGTGATCGACGCGTGTGCGCGCCAGCTTCTGGCTGTGCTCGGGTGAGCGACGACCGATAAATCGATCGGCAGTACGCCTCACAGGCACAACCGGACATACCCCAACAGGCCCTCATCGTCATCAGAGACGTGCTGACGACCGAATTCGGACGGATGTTCCAGGGCCCGGATAGCGTGATGCCGAGAGTCGTCGACATCTACGTCAAGCACTTCACGCACGATGAAGTTCGCGCCCTGCTCGATTTCTACACCACGCCTGTGGGCCGCAAAGTCATCAGGGTCATGCCGATGTTGGCTCAGGAGAGCTCGGCGGTCGGGCAGCGCTGGGCGGAGGCGAACATGCCCCACATCCTCTCGCTCGTCGAGAAGCGATTACGCGCCGAGGGATTTCTCAAATAGCGTTCAGCGCTATTGAACGGTGATGGTTCCCTGCAGCGCCGTCACATCAGGCAGATTGTGATCGTGATAGCCGCACACCCGCGCGGTCGTGAAATTACCCGTCGTCTTGGTCTGCCCGTTCGAAATGAACGACACATCGTCGATGGCGGGGCAGTCGCCGTGTGTCGGATGCGGGTCCGAGTTGATCTGGTGGCTGCGCGTGTCGTTGTTGACGAACGAGACACGTGAGCCTGGCGCAATCGTCACGTTCTTGGGAGATACCCCGCTCGCCGTGATGGTGATCGTCGCGGCAATCGGGCCGCCGCTGCCGCCGCCAGACGGCGAAGTCGGGCCGTCATCACCGCCGCAGGACGTCAGCAGCAGCGACGCGCAGGCCAGCGTACAGGCGATCATGGCTGACCGCCATCGCCCGACCTGGCGGAGGCGGATCATCGGAAGAACTTCCGCGAGATGTTGAAGCCCATGTACCAGTCATCGTTGCTGGTTCCACCACGGGCGAGTTGACCCATTGTCGTGCCGAACCCGTTCGAGAAGTTGAGCTGGAAGACGTGCCCGCCAGCGCGCTTCTCGATGGCGAAGGACGCGTGGTTCACGCCCGGATCGTAGCCGATTCGCGGCAAGATTTCTCCGACGAGGTACACGGTCGGGCGGATGCGCACGCGTGCGCCGAGCCCGATGGCGAACGTGTCGTTGTCGTCAGTCAACTCGCTCGGCAGCTGGTTCGAGTTGTTGACCCACATCGGTTCGACGTAGACGGCACCGTGGCTGCCGAACTCACGTGAGACCGCGACCCCGATCGCGGGCGTGTAGCTGTCCTTGAAGTTGTTGGTGCCGTCAATCGAGGCGACCACGTCGAGGCCGAGCATCCCGCCCTCGCGCTGCTGCAGCAGGCTGTACTGGGTGAAGAATTTGATCGTCTTGTCGCTGGTGCGATGCAGACCCACCTGCAGGCCACGCATCAGACCGAACCGATACTCGAGACCGATTTGGGCGCCGTTGTCGATCCCGAAGAAATCGTCGGCGAGATCGCCGAAATCGCCGGCGCCGAGTGGTCGCAGAAACCGGTGCGTCACGCGGAACGCGCTCGAGAAACGCGGCACGCGCAGTGTCGTCGGCAGGCCAATCAACGTGAAGTCGGGCTGCGACTCGTTCAGATCCTTGTCCGGATCGTCCTCGGGCGCCTGTGCAGGCGCGGCGGCGTTCTGTGCCGCCGTCGTCTGGGGCCACGCCGCGACCAGCAGGGTGCAAGCAAGCAGGACTCTGGTCCAACGCATGGATTCGCTCCTAATCGTTGTTTGCACCAAGCTCGATCCACCGCTTGATGACGAGGATCTGGCCACCGCTCAGAAACGGTCCATTGAACGGCATCCGTCCGCCCACGATCCCTGCACGGCCCTCGACCTTGTGAATGAGATAGCTGGCGTCGGGGTCCCCCGGTGCCACTCGAAGGATGCCAGGTCGCTCGACGCTGGACCTGTTCACGAGGTTGCTGTACGCGACCGCATTCGTCAAGTTGAGGCCGTTGAACAGACTGCCAATCGCATTGTGGCACTGCGTGCACGGGACGCGTCCGCTCGGGTCTCCAGCTTCGAAGATGTTCTGTTGAATGCTGCGGAAAGTGGGTTCGAGGTTCGGCGTCGGGCCGGTCAGGTCGGAGAGTTTCTCGTCGCACCCGGCGACAGCGATCGCGTACAGGACCGCCAGGGCCCCGTAGAGCAAGGGTTTACGCATGGCTCTCCTCATCGCGCAGCCAATGGGCCGCGCTTCCGACTGATCCACGTTCATTCCCACTTTACTTTCCGGACTTCGGACCGATGCTGCGGAGGAAGTTGACGATGTTCCACATGTCGGTGGCCGTCATCTCGCTTCGCACGCCCTTCATCTCGGAATTTCCCCCGACGCCGTTGGAGATGATGGAGAAGATTTCGCCGTCGCTCGAGCCGTACAGCCACTCGGCATCGGTCAGGTTGGCCGGACTGGGGTTCTTCGGCGCGAGCGGGCCGTCGCCGAGCCCGTCCGGCCCGTGGCATTGCCGGCACGCCCTGTTGTACGCCTGGCGCCCCTTGGTGATCGAGTTGGCGGTGGCGGCAACCGGGTTCTTCATCGCGGCTGCCTTCGGATTGCCGCCCTTGGGGGCTTGGGCGGCACCGATCGAGACTGACAGAAAAATTGCGGCGAGGAGGGTACTAACGAGGCTACGCATGGTTCTGACACGCAAGGAGCAAGATGTGTGCCTCCATGTAACACTCGGTGAATGTCGGAAAACGGGCGGGACTGCCGCAATCGCTTACCGCGCCCGTAAGACACAACGCGAGTCGAAACCTCATCCGCATCGTCAATCGATACGGTACTTCGCCAGGTAATAACTCAGCGCCCGCTGGCTGATCCCCATCAGTTCGGCCGCGTCTTTTTTCACGCCCCCGGCCTGATCGAGTGCACGCCGAATCGTCTCACGTTCGACCCATTCGAGGTTCTGGTGCAGACGCGTGGACGGGAGGCCGGTCGTGGGAGCAGAGGTGGCGCCGAGCAGCGACACCGACTGCTCCGTCAACGTCGGCGTTGTCGCCAGGACGACCGCGCGCTCGATCGTGTTTTCCAGCTCACGCACGTTGCCGGGCCAGTCATAGTGGCTCAGCGCCTCGACGACGCCGCGCTCGACGCGATCGATGCGTTTGCCCGATCGCTGCCGGTGCTTCTCGACGAAGTGTTCGATCAGCATCGGAATGTCCTCGCGGCGATCGCGCAGTGGCGGAATCTCGATCGGAATCACGTTGAGCCGATAGTAGAGATCCTCCTGAAACTTCGCCTCGGTGACCATCTGCTTCAAATCGCGGTTGGTCGCCGCCACGACGCGGACCTCGACGCGCTGCGTCCGCTCGGCGCCGAGCGGCTCGAATTCGCGCTCCTGAAGCACGCGCAGCAGTTTGGCCTGCACGGCGGTGCTGAGCGTGCCGATCTCGTCGAGGAAGATCGAGCCGCCGTCGGCGAGCGCGAACTTGCCGCGTTTGGTCATGGTCGCGCCGGTGAAGGCGCCACGCACGTGTCCAAACAGCTCCGACTCGAGCAGCGTGTCCGGGATCGCCGCGCAGTTCACCTTGATGAGCGGCATGTCGCGTTGAGCGCTGCGATGGTGGATGAGACGCGCCACCATCTCCTTGCCCGTTCCCGTTTCGCCGATGATGAGGACGGTGCTCTTGGTGTTGGCGACGAGCTCGGCGCGCTGAATCACATCCTGCATCGAGCGGCTGCGGCCGACAATGCCGTACTGGTTGAATTCGGCGTCGCGCTCGCTGAGCAGATACTGCTTCTGCGTGCGCAGCCGCTGGCTCTTGACTGCCCGCCGCGCCAGCGCGAGCAGCTCCTCGACCTCGAATGGCTTCTCGAGGAAATCTTCGATGCCCAGCTTGAACGCCTCGCGCACGATTTGCGTGGAGCCGTGCGCGGTCATCATGACGATCTGCGGCCGCTCGGATTCGGGAACAGTGGCAGCGACCTCTCGGATCAGCTCGAGCCCGCTCATGCCCGGCATCAGGTTGTCGATGACGAGGAGGTCGAACGATCGCTCTCCGAGTTGACGCTGCGCGTCCCGCGCGCTCGACGCTTCGACGACCTCGTGCCCCTCGTCGCGCAGCGCGCGGCCAAGCCGCTTCAGGATCTTTTCTTCGTCATCGGCAAGGAGGATCGCCCCCCGGTTGGAGGTCATACGGCGCTGCTCTGAGTGACGGAAAGGGGCAGCTCGATCAGAATCTCGGTGCCGTGCCCTGGTCGGCTGGTCACGGTGATCGTGCCGCCAAGGCCCTCGATGATGTTCTTCGCGATCGGCAGGCCGAGACCGGTGCCGGCCCGCCGCGTCGTGAAGTACGGGTCGAAGATGTGCGCGAGATCGTCGGCGCTGATGCCGGTACCGCGATCCTGAACGACGATGCTGGCGCGCTCGGCTCGATGAGTCGTGCGGACGATGACGCCGGGTTGGACGGCGGTCGCCACGGCGATGGCGCGAGCGGCGCCGGGCGATGGCCGCGAGTCGTTCGACGAGGCGATCGCATGGGCGGCCTGCACCGCGTAGCGGGCGTTCGTCAGGATGTTGACCAGTGCCGTGCGGAGACGCTCGGCGTCGGTGGTCGCGGCCGGCATCGTCGCGTCGAGCTCGAACTGCACGTCGGGCTCGGCCTGTCCCGCCCACGCGGCGGCCGCCGAGGCGCGGCACAGCTCGTTCAGGTCGGCGGGCGCGAGCTCGAAGCGGATCGGTTTCGCGAAGTCGAGCACGTCGCTGACTAGGGTGTTCAGCCGTTTGGTTTCCTGGTCGATGTCCGACACCGCGTCGATCCGGTCGGTCGCCGACACGTGCTCGCGCCGCAACGACGACAGCGACGCGCGGATGATCATCAACGGGTTGCGGATTTCGTGGGCGATCACCGTCGACAGGCGTCCGAGCGACGACAGGCGTTCTTTCTGCGCCGCCTCGCGCTGGAACCGCCCGATCGATTCGGTCAGCGTGTTGAAAGCGGTCGCCAGCAGGCGTGCATCGGCGTCGTCCCAGACGCGAGTCCGGACCGGAACCTTTCTTGTGAGGTCGCCGGTCGCCGAGACGTCGCGCATCGCGTGGGTCACGGCGGCGAGCGGCCGCGTCATGGTGCGTGCCACGGCGTAGCTCAAGAGCGTCGAGAGCAGCACGGCCACCACGAGGGCGGCGACCAGCCCCTGTCGCAGCGCGTTGAGAAACCGCATGCGCTCGGTCCGCGACCGCATCGTCACCGTGATCGGGCCGGTGCCGGCATCGTCGGCGCGCATCGGCCGCGCGAGCGCAACGTATTCCTGGTCGAGCAGCGTGATCGGCGTTGGCGTTCGCGCGCCGAGCACGCCGACGAGCGCCTGGTGGGACTCCGGACCGAGCGACGAGGCGACGATCTTCCCTCCAGCGGCGAATGCGACTTCGCTGTCGGTGAGCCCTTTGAACTGATGGGCGAGGCCGTCGTCCATGAAGAAGCCGACCGTGACGCGGCCGAGGACCTGAACCGGCTCGGGTTCGAGCAGCATCGGCACGCTGACGATCTGCAGCACGCCGCGCGCGTGCGGCAGGAACGTCGAAAATTCATCGGTGTCGTCGGCGGCTTCGGGTTGATACGGGAGCGCTGTCGTATCGCGCCCGGAGGAGCCGAGCACGCGGCCTTTGGGATCGGTCACGATCAGCACGTCGACGTTGATGGTCTCGCGGTATTCATCGATGACCCGCTGCACCGTCGGCGGGTCGTTCGTGTCGACCGACGCGCGCAGTTTGGGCAAGTCCGCCACCATGCGCGCCATGCGCGTGAACATGTCGGTCCGATAGGCACGGTGCTGATCGACCATGGCCGCCGCTTCGGTCAGCCCGTGCTGCAGATCGGCTTCGACCTCGTCCGACGCGCGCGCGTTCGCGAAGACGAACGCCAGCCCCAGCGACAGCGTGGAGAGCAGCGTCGACGCGATGAAGATGCGATTGGTCAGCGACGAGGCAATGCGCATGTCATCACCCCACGGCATCGACAGACGCCACGGGGAACCGGGTCACACCGGCGGGATCCTCAGCACGATGATCAGCGTGCCAGGCTCGAGGCGCCGCAAGGCGGGATCGGGATACGGCGCGACGAGTGTCCATGACTCGGCGTACCCCTGATCGAGCCGGGGCCCCCGCGCCACCCGCACACGCCGGCTCCCGTACAGGCCAGCCAGTTGCCAACGATTGTAGCTGCCCGTCCGCCCGAATGCCTCGAATGGCGTGACCGCCTGCACTTCCCACGCGCCGGCAGGCTGTTCGCCGCCAGATTCGGTCAGGAGCGCTCGGAGCGTCTCCTCCAGGCCCAATGGGGAGCGATACGTGCGATAGGCGTCGCGATGCGTGCGCGGGGCGAACAGCGCGAGATATTCCGGTGCCTCCCGCCAGGGCCTGCCCTGAGCGACGTCGAAGGGCCTGTCCTGAGCCGAGTCGAACGCGTCCGCACGCAAATCCGTGCATGGCGTGCGCAGAAGGGCAGCGGTTGCGACCAGAATGCCCCAAGTCAGACGAGTTATACTGCCTGTTCGTCGGCGGCAAGGACCCAAGGAGAACGTCGTGGCGTACATCATCTGTGAACCGTGCGTGGGTACCAAGGATACGGCGTGCGTCGACGTGTGCCCAGTCGACTGCATCCACCCGCGCAAGGACGAACCACAGTTTCAGTCCTCGGACATGCTATATATTCACCCCGACGAATGCATCGACTGCGGCGCCTGTGTGCCAGCCTGCCCGGTCGAAGCGATCTTCGCGCTGGATGAAACGCCGGAGAAGTGGAGCCAATTCATCCCGAAGAACGCGGAGTTTTACCAGAAGGTGTAAGCCGAGGTCGGCCTTCTTCGGCTGACAGCCAGGTGGGTTGCGGGGCCCACAGATCTAGTGGGATGTATCAACTGAACCTGTGACACATACGACAGCCTTTTGACCGCGATTCGGCGGGCCAACCCCGGGGTCCCCGGCGCACGTTTGTTGCGCGCTGGGATGGAGCCAACGGGCGGCCCGCGCTGGAAATCTCAAGGACGTTCCAGTAAGGGTGGGGACCATGCGGATGTTGCTCCCGTTAGCGCGTCGTACGCACGTCGTCGCCGTTTGCGCTGCAACCCTTCTCGCCGGCGGTTCGCTGGTGCTGCGAGCCCAGGGCGGTCTCGACGCGGAGCTGCAGTATCAACTCGCCTCGCTGCTGTACGACGAGACGCGATACCCCGAGGCGCTCCAGTCGTTCGAGCAGGCGTCGCAGACGCCCGACAAGGAGCTGGCGACTCGCGCGCGGAAGGGGCTGGTCCGCAGCTCGCTGAAGATCGCCGAGTTCAAACGGGCACGCACCGAAGCCGAGCAGCTTCACACCGATGCGCCGCAGGATGCGGATGCGACGGCGTTGTATGCCGACGCGCTCTGGTCGGTGGGCCTCTTCGACGAAGCCGACAGCGCCTACCGCGAGGCGCTCGCGCGATCGCCCGAGTCCTCGCGCGCCCGCTTCGGGGTCGCGCGGTCGCTCGCGACGATGAACCGTCTCGACGAGGCGCTCGACACCGCATTGGCCGCAGTGTCGACCGCGCCGCGCGATGGCGACATTCATGCGCTCGTCGGCGACATCTACGAGCGGCAGCACCGGTTCCTGCAGGCCGCCAACTCCTACAAGAACTACATCAACCTGCTCCCCAACAAGGACCGCAGCGAGAAGGCGGCCTGGGCGCGCGCGCAGGTGGAGTTCCTGGAGTCGTTCGGCGACGTCGTCCCCATCGACATCGACGACACCGATCTCAACATGCTGCACACGATCCCGTTCACGCTGCAGCGGGACAAGATCGTAGTGAAAGCGCGGGTGAACGGCGGCCGTCCACAGGATTTCATCCTGGACACTGGCTCGGAGGAGACGGTGCTGTCGCGCGAGACGGCGTCGCGCGAACGCGTCCGGCCCGTCACCTACACGCTGAGCGCCGGCGTCGGCGAAGTGGGCCTGCGCGGACTGCAACTCGCCATGATCAAGTCGCTCGAGCTCGGCACGCTGCAGGTGCGCAATCTGCCGGTGCTCATCAAGAATCCGGCCCTGCGCGGCATCCCCAAGCGGGAAGGTGAGTCGTTCTCGCCGCTGTCGATCGGGATGTCGATGATGATCGACTATCAGCAGAAGCTGCTCACGATCGGCCGCAAGCTGCCGACGGTCGACCATGACATCCGCCTGCCGATGCGCGTGCATCGCCTGGCGATGGTGCGCGGGAAATTGAACAACACGCACCCGACCTACTTCGTCGTCGATACCGGCGGCGAGGTGATTTCGATCAGCGCAGACACGGCCGCGTCCCTGCCGAAGTCACCATTCCGCCGCATTCCGCTTCGCGTCTGGGGCACCTCGGGTTGGGACCGCGACGCGTTCCTGATGCCCGGAGTGGATTTGGACTTCGATACGATCGAGTACCGAAACTTCTCGCTGGTCGTGCTCAACCTGCGCGCGCCGAGTCTGCTCCTCGGCTTCCAGCTGGGTGGCATCGTCGGCCACAAGTTCCTGGCGCCCTATCGCGTCTCGATGGATCTGATAAACAGCGAGCTGCGGCTCGAGAAATCGTAGTCGGACCCAGGAATCAGGATGCATTGCCTGATTCCTGATTCCTGATTCCCGATTCCTGATTCCTAGAAATCGATCGACGCGCTCACCTTCGCGAACCGTCCCGTCAACACCGTGGTCGGCACCAGCCAGTTGCCGGTGGGGTTGTACGACGTGTTGTAGGCCAGCACCGCGCTCGAGTTCAGCAGGTTGTAGATGTCGAGGCCGACGTTCGTGCGCGTGCGGCCGAACCGGAGGATCTTCGCGACGCGGACGTCGAAGACGTTGACGCGGTCGCTCCACAGCGTGCCCGGCTCGATCAGATTGACAGTGACGTTCGGCGCACCACCAGACAATGGACGGCCGAGCGACCTGGCTGCCTCGGTGCTCGACACGACCCAGTTGGCGGCCAGCGGGTTGCCTTGATCGCTCCGGAAGGTGCCGCTCAACAGCACATCGACTTTCGGCACCGTGTAGGCGACGAGACCGGTGACGCGGGTCACGAAACCCGGGTCGTCGAGACAATAGGGGTTGGTCAACGCCGTCTCCGGCAGTTGCGCGCGAATCGCACACGAGTCGACGACGGTCTTTCCGATGTTGACGCCGCCCTGCAATGTGAGCCCGCTCTTCGGTCGTGCACTGAAGTTGACGAGCACGCCGTTGTACATCGACGTCTGATCGCCGTGGTTCCTCGCCCACGTGGTGAAGCTGTTGGTCTGGCCCGACTTGGCCTCCTTGACGTTATAGAGATTGGAAACGACGTTTCCGCCACCACCGGGCAGACGTGGATCGAGCGGTGCGGTGACGCTGAAGGTGTCGAAGTCATCCGGCGTGACCGCGAGGTTGTCGATGACGGTGAAATTCTGCAACCAGCGGCGGAAGTAGCCGACCTCGACCGAGACCCGCGGCAGGATCTCCTGCTGGACCGAGACGCCGACCTGCCAGTCGCTCGGACGCACGCCCCAGCCTTCGAGGATCTCGGGATCGAAGCTGCCGGTGAAGACCGGCTTGCCGAAATTCGTGTTGCTGAGGGTCCCGCAGATGTCACCTCCGCTCGCGGTCAGGTTCTGTGACGCGGGATTCAACAGATCGCAGTCGGGCACGTAGTTGCCATTCGAGTCGGTCCAGGGCCGCGTGACCGCCGGCGGCGCGCCGAGCACCGGGCTGCCGGCGATGCGTGCGGCCGGGTTGCTCAACGAGTAGGTGTTGTGGTTGGTCGCCGCTTCGAGATACTTGCCGATGTTGAATTTCAACGAGGTCCTGCCGTTACCGAACAGGTCGTATGCCACGCCTGCCCGCGGCGTGATGTCGTTGTATCCCTTGACGCCGGATTGCGACTCGAAGATCAGCGGCGTCGGCAGGAACCTGACGGGTCCGATCTGCTGGTCGGGGAAATAGCTCCATGCATGATCGAATCGGAGCGCGCCCTGCAATGTCATGCGGCCCCGCGTCCACTGTTCCTGCGCGTACAGGGCTTCCCACCGCGTTCGCTGCCCGGTCTTGAACGGCTTCAGATCCAACGTCAACAGGTTCGGCACGCCATGATTGAGCCGGTAGATCAGGTGCGTGTCGTTGCTGAAGTAGCTCTGGTTGACGCGGTGATACGCCGCTTGATATCCGAACTTCATGCTGTGCGCGCCGGTGACGTACGAGGACGAGGCGCGCCACGTCATCACGAATCCCTGGTTGCTCGTCCAGTCCTGCGATCCGAACGTGAGGTTCTGGATGCCGTGCGCACACGCGCCCGGGACCGCATTCGCTGGCGGCGTGGCGCATTGCTCGCTCATTCTCGGGATCGCCCGCGTGGGATTGCCCGGCATCTCCTGACCACCGTAGTGGCTGTAATTCGTGCCAAACCCGGCGTCGAGCAGAAGGCGGCTCGTGAGCGGCGACGTCCAGGTCGCCTGCTGCGCGCGCTGTCGTGCGTGTCCATAGCCTGCGTAGTTGGAGAACTCGGGCGACTGAGTCGCAGTGGCGAGCCCGAACGTGCCGGCCGATCCCGGCGCGCCGGCGATAATCCAATCGCTGTCGGGCTGTTGCCGGCAGCCTTCGTTGGTGCCAGGCCACGCGGCGCCCTGGCAGGGTGTCTGCTCGTCCCAGAACACGTTGAATCGATTGCGTGGCGTCGGCTGCATCGTCAGACGAAGGCTGACTGTTCTCCAGTCGCCTGCGGTGACGGCTTGACGCGACGTGTCCGGGACGTAGACGAACTTCGTCGGATCGCCGGCGTTCTGATTCCGGTACATGCCGGGGACCGACTGCCAGCTGCCTTCGGCTCGTGAGTTGACGAAGTACCAGATGCGATCCTTGAGAATCGGACCGCCGATGCCGCCGTTGATGTCCCAGAGTTTCAGCAGCCTCCCGGGCGTCCGCAGGCCTGCCGTGCGAAGGTCGTCGGTGTAGTTGCTGCCGACGAAATTGCTGTTGACGCCGGCCGCGTAGAGCGTGCCCTTCAGCGTGTTGCCGCCGGTCTTCGGGACGATGTTCATCGTTGGTCCACCGACCTCGGCTTCGCCGAGACCGCCGGAGGTGGTGAACGTCACTTCCTGCGCGTTGCCGATGTCGGGGATGTAGCCGGAGACGCCGCCGCCGCTCAAGGGCGCGCCGACGCCGAGGCCGTCGACCTGCAATCGTCCTTCCGTCGCACGACCGCCCGGGCCGCCGAAGACGACGAGCGCGGGCAGCGTCTGAACGTCCTTGGATCCGCCGGTGACCGCCGGCACGAGCTGGAACAACGATCCGTACGAACGCGACGTGGGGAGCGAGGCGATGACGTCGCCGTCGACGGTCGTCTGTCGCCGGACGCTCTGAACGTCGACGATCGGCGATTCGCCCGCGATCGTGATCGTTTCCTGCAGCGAGCCGACCTGCAGTTCGGCGTTCACCGTGCCGGTGAACGTCCCGGTCAGCTCGATGCCATCACGACGTACCGTGTTGAAGCCTGACAGCGAGAAGGTCACCGCGTAGGTGCCCGGCCTCAGATCGACGATTCGATACTGGCCGGTTCCGTCGGTGACCGCTGTTCGCGTTTTTTCGATGAGCGCCGGGCTCGAGGCTTCCACGGTCACGCCGGGAAGCACCGCGCCCGAGCTGTCCTTGACGACGCCGGTGATCGACGCCTGTGCGAACGCCATCACTGGCGTCAGAATGGCGAGAACGAGCAGGAACAGAATCCGCGATGCACGCCGCATACACCCTCCCTGACGAACCACCCGCATGGTTCAGGTGCTTTACGTAGTGCCGCGGATTCTAGCTGATTCCTGGGTCCTCCTGATTCCTGCTCCCTGAATCCTCCTGATTCCTGATTCCTGATTCCTGATTCCTAGAAGTCGTAGCCGATCCAGACGGTGAACTTCGGTTCGCGGAACCAGGAGCTGCCGCCGTAAGCGGCAAACAGGGCGTCCTCCCACTGCTTGTTCAGGAGGGTCTTCCACGAGTAGTCGAAATGAATCGGGAAGCCGAGCGCGAACGTCTCGAGGCCGAGGCCGTACGATGCCCGTGAGTCGACGAGCCGGAGCCCTTCGATGACGCGGGGTTCGCCATACACCGGTACCTGCGTGTAGATGTCCGCTCCTGGTCGGTAGGCCACGATCGGCGTGTACACCTGCGAGTCGCGCGACAGCCAGGTGAAGGGCTGGTCCTTGAAGTGCGCGCCGCCGAAGTTGGCGAAGAACACGCCGCGGATGCCGCCCAGAATCCCGATTGGCGTCAACATCGCCTCGATCAGCGGGAAGCGCAACTCGGCGTTGAAGAAGCCAGAGGTGTCACCGATGAAGCTCAGATAGTCGTAGCCGTGCATCTCAGAGTTGCCGCCGAAATACATGAAGTCGGGTGCGTCGCCCCAGCTGTGGAACCAACGCGCGCGAAGCGCGAGCAGACCCGTGGCGCCGATGCGCTGGTAGTAGCGCGCGTCGATATCCCCCGTCTGCCGCGACAGCGTGTTTCCGATGGTCGGGGCGACTTCGTAGGAGACGCGCATGGTGTTGCCGGCCAACGGACCGAACTCGCGGAACACCGTCGTCTCCTGGACGAAGTTGACGCCGAACGGCACGTAGGTGCCCGAGCGGAACAACTGGCGGCCGAATTGCTCCGACTGGTAATCCGACGAGACCTGCTGCAGGCCCGGATCGTTGAACGATTCGTTGTATTGCAGCATGCTGGCGAACAGCTCGACGCGGCGGTAGCGGTTGAACGGCCAGATCCCGAACGCGGTGCCGCCACGCACGGTGCGCGTCGCGACTGCGAGGTCGCGATCCAGATAGCCCGCGTAGATCGGATCGTAGAAGACACTTTCGAGGTTGCCGTAGAAGAACTGTGTTTGCGAGTACCCCTGCAGCGCGTAGTTGAAGCGATGCGCGAGGTTCAGATACGAGAACGACAGCGTGCGGTATTGCGAGATCGACGCCGCATAGAGGCTGAACTGCTGATCGCCGAGGACGTCGCTGAAGTTCACCGCCGAGCCGCCGAAGATGTCGCCGCCGCTCGTCACGCCGACGTTCACCGGCGGCCGGCCGTCCATGAACATCTTCTCGAACGTGCCCTTCTTCTTTTTCTTGTCGGCGACCAGCGTATGCGACAGCGGCGCTTGGAAGTCGATGATCGCCCCGGGCGAGCCGAAATCGGATGACGCTGCGGTGACGAGCGGGTCGCGGCGGTCGAGCGTGTGCAGCTCGTACTCGCCCTTGTAATACGTGATCACGCCGATCTGCGGCTGCCCGTTACCCTCGCGCAGCACCACGGCGTAGAGGGTGCCGCCGACCGCGTCGGTGTACTGCTTCAGCTCGCCGGTCTTCAGGCTCAGCGTCCAGACGTTGTAGATCTTGCCGTTGCGCGCGACGTCGGGATCGATCGGCTGCGACGGATCGGTCGCCGTCGACGGGAAGACGAGCGTGTCGGCATCCAGGAACTGCGCCGTGCCGTCGTCGTGGGTCCCGAATGTGAGCTGCGTCTTCTTGCCGCCCGGCACATCCAGCCGGAACAACTTCTCGTTCTGACTGATGCGCGCGATGTAGACGATCGACTTGCCGTCGGGCGCCCACGTCGGGCTCGAGTCGGCGAATTCGTCCTTGGTGAGATTGATGATCTGCTTCGTCGCCAGATCGACCTCGAAGATGTCGCCGGTGCCGCCCTGGAGGCCGGCGAAGACGACCTTCTTGCCGTCAGGCGAGAAGTGCGGCGACTCGGGCTCGTCGATCGTGCGCATCTCGACGCGGTCCACGACCTCGCCGGTCAGCACGTTCTGGATGATCAGCGTCCTCGACTTCTCGGTGCGGGCGAAGTACGCGATGCGATCGCCATCGGGCGCCCACGAAATCCAGCGCACCGTGACCCAGCGGCCACCGGGCGTCACGATGAACTCGAAGCCCTTGTCCTTGTCGAAGCCGCTGGTGAGCTTGCGGATGACACTGCCATCGCGGCGCGACACCAGCACGATGTCACCCTCGCGATCGCGGCGGTTCGACGTGAAGACGGCGAGCAGATCGCCTGATGGCGACGGCTCGACAGTGTAGGCGCCGCGATACGGCGTCTTCTCTGGATTCGGCGCGAGGTTGCGTCCGTAGTCGGCCGGGCGCTCCTTGTCGCGGAACGGCTTGAAGCGCTCCTTCAGGTATTTGTCGAACTGCTGGTCGAAATCGTCGGCCGTGATCTTGAACGCTTCCTGGTAAGCATCCTCGCCGCCGCCGATCACCGATTTCCGGAGCGCGAACAGATACTGCCGCAGGCCTTCCTTGCCCCACTTCGTTTCGATGAACTCGAAGATGGCGTGGCCAAGGTTGTAGATCATCCGCGCGCCGCCGACATCGCTGTAGCCTTCCAGCTTGCTCATCTTCGGGATGATGTCGGCGACCGCCGCGTCACGCACGGCCATCAAGTCCTGCGGCCGCCAGTCGCCGGTCATGTAGTCGGCGAGCCCTTCGTGAATCCACAGCGGCGAGTTGCGGCGGACGAGCGAGGCGGGAACGATGTCGTAGTCGAACTGGTGCGTCAGCTCGTGAACGATGAGCCGATAGAGCAGATCCGGCGGTTCGTCCATCGGCATGACGATGCGCTGCCGCATCGGCTCCGCGAATGCGCCGACGCCTTCCTGCGCCGCGCCGGGGACGACGTTCTGCTGCTGGAATTCGCTGCTGGTCTGGAACAGGATCAGCGGGACCTTGTGAGCCAGGTCGTATTTCAGCTCGGAGCTGACGTGCTGATACGCGCTTTCGGCGTATCCCGCCATGCGCTCGAGGTGCGGTTCGATCTCTGGGTAGTAATAGATGATGAAGTGATCCGTCTCGTAGTGGTACCACTCGAACTTGTCGTAGCGGATCTGGTTCTTGCCGAAGTACGGGACGTACGGCGTGCCTTGAGCGGCCGCAGGTTCGGCGACAAGGGCGAGGGCAGCCGCGAGCACCGCGGCACAGGGGAGCAACGGTCTGTTGCCCATGTGATGTCTCCTTGCAGGATCGGCCCTTCCCTCGTACTCCGGCGAGGACGTCGGCACGGACCGGTGAGGCGAGCCGCGATCTTACCGCTGTCCCCGCAGTGCTCGCAAACAGCGGATTGGCGCGGCAGGAGCAAAGGGCGTACCGAAGGGCTCAGGCAAAAGCGCCAGACAATACTTTGATCGCCGATCGAAGTGTCCTCACAAGGCCTCGTCAGCTGTGTCCTCGTCGCTATACTGGACGCCGGGCCGGGAATAACCGTCGCGCCGGGCGGGTTAAATCCTATGGGCCTGAGTGTCGCCGATGTTTGGACGTCGTCCGTCTACAGGCCCCGACGCGTTCAGTGACGAGGTGCTGCGGCACCTGGAGCCGTTGTACGCCACGGCGCTTCGGCTCACGCGCAACCGGGCGGATGCCGAGGACCTCGTTCAGGACACTGTCGTCAAGGCGCTCCGATTCGAGGAGCGCTTCGAACGCGGCACGAACCTGAGAGCGTGGCTGTACACCATCCTCCACAACACGTGGAGGAATCGCGTGCGAGACACGGCTCGCGAAACGGTCGACGTCGATAGCACGCGGATCGATGAACTTTCGGCGGAGCCAGGCGGCCCGGCCGAGCTCGAGACCCCAGAGCGTCTGCTGTTGCGTGACGCGTTGGGGCAGGAAGTGCAGGCGGCGCTCGATGCACTGCCGGCGGCGTTTCGTCAGGCGGTCTGGCTCCGGGACGTGGAGGACTTCAGCTATGCGGAGATTGCGAAGATGCTCGATGTCCCGATTGGAACCGTGATGTCGCGCATCTCGCGCGGGCGCCGTCAGCTGTTCGACGCGCTGACGAAGAAGCACGACGAGGGCAACGTCGTGCCGGTTGCCAAATGACTCCACCGCACATGACTCTGACGCTGCTTCTCGAGTTGTGCGTTTCGAGTGTCGAGTTGTGAAGAGCGACTGCAAGCGCACCATCGACCGTCTGCCCTCGTACGTCGATCGGCAGCTCGCCCCCGATGAAGACGCCGACGTCGATCGTCACCTGAACGCATGCCCGCCATGCCGTCGCATCGCCGAGCGCGAGCGCGGCGGCCGTCTCGTCCTGCAGCAGGAGTCGTCGCGGCTGCGCTCCGAACCGCTGCCGCCAGGATTGCGCTCGAGATGTGAAGCGCTCGCGCGCGATCACGCCACTCGGTCGTCGAGCTCACGGGGAGCGGCCCCCGTGATGCGCTCACTCATGACTGGCTGGCGGTCCACTCTCGTGCCCAGCGTCCTTGGCGCCGTATTGCTGGTGTTCACGGCATCGGCACTGCTGGCGATTGCGACGCGACGCTCGGATGCGGTGCTCGCGGCGCAGTTGACAGCCGATCACTCGAAATGTTTTCTGGTGTGGGGCGACGCGGGTAAGTCACCTGTCGACGCGGGCGACGTCGAGCGCATGCTCGCGTCGCGATACGGCTGGACCATTCACGTGCCGCCGTCGTCTGCAGCCGCTGGGGTGCAGCTCATTGGCGCGCGCCGGTGTCTGTACGCCGACGGCGTCGTCCCGCATGTCATGTACCGCGCACATGGGCACGACCTCTCGCTGTACGTGTTGAATGGCGTCGCGCGACAACCATCGGAACTGGTCACCTTCGGGCACCGCTCCCGCATCTGGACACGCAACCAGAAAACCTATGTACTAGTCTCGTCGGCGGCGGCTGAAGGGCTTCCTGACGCGACCCGATACATGATGAGTGAGGCCTACTGACGATATGGAGCCACAGAATCCCGAAATCGAGCCGACTGCCGCTGAGGCCTCTGGCGCGGAGCCGCTCGAGGGTTCGACCGGCGAGGGCCACGGCGCACAGAACGACGACGTCGGGGAAGCCCCCGGGCGCACGCGCAAGGCGATGTGGCTGGCGATGGGCGCCGTCGCGCTCGCGCTGGGATTGATTTGGCTGGCGCCGGGCATCGATCACTTCGACGAGTCGTCGTCGACGGCCACCGGCGACCCGGACGATGCGCTCGCGACCGGCAAGGTCGCGCCGATGCACTTCACGCTGAAGGACATGAACGGTGAGGCGGTTGACCTCGCTTCGTTCAAGGGGCGCGTCGTGCTGATCAATTTCTGGGCGACCTGGTGCGGGCCGTGCCGAGCGGAGATCCCGTCGCTCGTCGAGCTGCAGGACCAGTATCGAGACGACCTCACGGTTCTTGGCGTGTCGATTGATGACGAAGCCGAAAAGCTGAAGCCGTACGCGGCTGAGTTCAAGATGAACTACCCGGTGCTCGTCGGCAAGGACCATCAGGACATGCAGGACGCGTTCGGCCCGCTCTACGGCATCCCCGTTTCAGTGATCGTGGGGCGCGACGGACGAATCGCCAAGAAGCACTCGGGCATCGCCACGAAGGAGCAGTTCGAACGGGAGATCAAGGCGCTGCTGTAGTATGATCGCGACATGTTGAAAGGCTTCACGCACGCCCGGCTCGCCTGTGGCTGTCGCATCACGTTCCGCGACGGCGTCGAGGGGAGTCCCGTCACCGTCTTGGTCGACGAGAAGGGACCAGGTTGCGTGATGTCGCTGCACGTGCGCGACCTGCCGATCTACGACTACCGCGAAGCTCTGCGTCCCCCGACTCGCTTTCTGCCGCTCGAAGAGGAAGAGTTCGAAGAGGAAGGCTAGGGACAGTTCACGGTTCAGAGTTCACGGCCGCGCTCACGCGCGGCCGTTTCTGCGTACGGCCGTACGTGGGGGCCGCCTTGAGGCGGCCCTAGGCCTAATGGAACTGCACGCGCAGATCCGCGACCAGGGGTAGATGATCCGACGCGATCAGCGACTGCCGCGTCCGCGGCAGATCCACCTTCGCCACTTCAACTGAGCCCTCGTAGTAGATGTGGTCGAGATGCAGGAACGGGAACACGCCCGGATACGTTCGTCGCCGACGTAGGTGTGCCCGCAGATCGATGCTCTGGAGACGCTCGTTGAGGATTTGTGTCGCGAGGCCGCGCGTCCATTCGTTGAAGTCGCCAAGGACGACCTTCGGCACTCCGACGCGCCGATCGTGCACGATGCCGCCGAGCCGCCCGGCCTGGTAGCGGCGCTCGAGGAACGCGGTACCGAGGTGCACGTTGTACAGATGCAGCGTGTGCTCGCCCATGCCGATGTCGACACGCTGGCAGCAGCGCGGCTCGCACGTTTTCCACGACAGGTCGTAGTGGACGTGATGGCGGATCGGGAGCCGGCTGAGGACGACGTTGCCGAACAGACTGCCTCGCCGGTGTCGGGTTGGCGCCATCACCCATCCCATACCGAGCTGCGCGCCGAGCTCCGCGGCATGTCCCATGGACACCGGTCCGGCGCCGATGACCTCCTGCAGCGCGATGACGTCGGGATCGATGGCCCGGATGACCTCGGCGGTCCGGATGGGAGTGGTGCGGCCGTCGAGGCCGCGGCATCGATGGACGTTGTACGTGGCGACACGCAGAGTACGCCACGTCGACTGACTCATGCCGCGAACGCTTCCATGATCGGTGCGACTAGTGGAGTGTATCCACTGAATGAGTACCAATCACAACGAGCGTTCGAGCGCGTTCTGCTGGCCGCGACAACGGAGCGGCCAGGAGTGATTTGGGCGGCACATACCACTAGTCGAGATCGAAGTCACGTACCGGCCGCGTCACCGGCTCGGTGTGGGCTTGCTTCAGCGCTTCCTCGAAGCGCCGCGCCAGCGCGTCGTCGCGACCCTTCTCGGCTTCTACGGACTGCTCGAACAGTGCCTCGCGCCGCGCCTCCGCGGCGGCGAGGATCCGCGACGCCTCGCTCAGTTCCGGCTTGTCCGCGCGCTCCGGCTCCTGATGCCGCACCACACGGCCCAGGTTGATGTCGATGACCAACGTGGAGTGGCAGCAGGGGCACTCGACCTCGACCTCGCTTTTCAACTTGGCCATGCCGGCATTTTAGTCCTGTAACCACCCGATCGCAGCGCTCGGTCTCGACGGGCGTCAGCCTCGTGTCGCGAACTCGGGTGGCAATGCGGTCCAGCGCTCGCGTCCCTTGTAATAGCGCCACGGCTTGTATCCGTGCGCCTCGAGGAATCGCCGATAGCGTCGACGCATCGCGTCGGTCTTGCGATTCGACGTGGCGATCCTCCGATGCGGCCAGTCGAGCAGCACCCGTTCCACTTTCCAGACATTCGACGGCGACAGCCGCCAGTCGTAGGTGCCGAGCACACGCAAGTCGACCACCGCGTATGCCTTGATGCGTCCGGTGAGATCGATGTACGACTCGTGGTAGCTGAGTGCCAGCGCTCGAGGCGTGGCGAAGAGCGGTTTGCGCCCGTGCAGGCCGGGATCGCGCGACCGCGCGACCGATCCCCATCCGGTCGCGGTGCGATACACGAAGATCACATGGTCGAGCAGGTCCATCGACTCGAAGCTCAGGACGAGCGGCGGGTAGCGATGCTGTTCGAGGATGACGGCGGCCGCCAGTGCAGCCTCGAGACAGTGCGCCGTGCCGGTTGCGACGACGCCGCGGAAGCTGCGCAGCGTCTCGCCGCCCTTCTCGGTGTTGTAGGGCAAGCCGTTCAGCCATGTCTGCACCGCCGCCGGCGTGCGAAGGCGGGCGATGACGCGCCGCTCCTCGGCGGTCATCGGCAGCACTGGTGGATCCTGGCGATCAGTGCGCGGGAGCGGGAGTCGACGTGAGCTCGGCAACGAGTTCGGCAGGTGTCCACGAATTGCCGTTGTGGATCGTCACGAGGCGGCCGTTACCATCGATCACGGCCGTGCGGAGGTTGTGCGTGATGTCGCGCGAGCCCGTCGGGTTGTGCTCGACATACATGCCGAGCTGCGATCCGAATTGATTGACATCCTTCGGGTCGCCCGTGAGAAACGACCACCGCGCCGGGTCCGCGCCTTGCCGTCGCGCGTGCGCTTTCAAGACGCGCGGCGTGTCGAACGCCGGATCCAGTGTCACCGACACGAGCCGCACGTCGGCGAGTGACGGCGTGGCCGCAATCGTCTTCTGCACCTGGGCGAAGTGCTTGTCCATCAACGGGCAGAACTCGGGCAGCGGGCATCGTGTGTAGATGAAGGTCATCGCCACGCGGTGGCCACGGAGCGAGGAGATGGAGGTCGGCTTGCCGTCCTCGTTGACGAGTGTCGCGTCGGTCAGCGCTTCACCCGGCTGACGAATGTCGGCCGCCGGAGGCGGGGGCGGTGCCTCCGGAGCGGCGCGTCCAGTCTTCGTCAGCGTGGACAGGTGGGCGTTGACCTCGCCGATGACCAGCGTGGCCGTCACGAGATCGCCCGGCTGCTTGCCCTCGAGCAGCGCGAGGTCCTTCACCTTGAACGGCATCGTCATACCGGGCATGAAGCCCTTGATGTCCTCGTGCTTGATCACGACCTCGCTGCGCTCGGGCCAGACCGCCAGAATCTGGCCTTTCAGTTCGTACTGACGGGCGTCGGCGTTGCGCGAGCCGCCGCACGCGCTCGGGGCCAGGATGGCGACGAGGAGAACCCACCAGAGCCGCATCGCGTCCACTGTAACAATATTTTCACGAGTAGGGCAGAATGCGGCCTGTGTCCTTTCCGGCACTCCAACTCAAGAGCCTGCGCAAGACGTTCGGATCGACCGTCGCGGTCGAAGGGATGGATCTCGTCGTGCCGCAGGGGGCGTTGTACGGGGTGATCGGGCCCAACGGCGCCGGCAAGACGACGATGATCCGCATGATCATGTCGATCCTGTTTCCAGACTCCGGCGAGCTGTCGGTGCTCGGTCGCGGCTCGGCGCTCGAGGCGAAGGATCGAATCGGCTATCTTCCGGAGGAGCGCGGCGTTTATCGCAAGATGAAAGTGGCCGCGTTCCTCGTCTACCTGGCGCGATTGAAGGGCGTCGGCCGCGAAGACGCCCTTACCCGCCTGCCGACGCTGCTGTCGGAGATCGGGCTGCAAGGCGTCGAAGAGAAGCGCTGTGAGGACCTCTCGAAGGGCATGCTGCAGCGCGTGCAGTTCCTCGCGGCGGTCATCCACAAACCGGACCTGATCATTCTCGACGAACCGTTCAGCGGGCAGGATCCCGTGAGCGTCCGTATCCTGCGCGATCGCATCCTTGCGGAGCATCGCCGCGGCGCGACCGTCCTGCTGTCGACGCATGTGATGGCGCACGCCGAAGAGATGTGCCAGCACGTCGTGATGATCCACCAGGGGCGCAAGGTCCTGGACGAGCCGAGCGCCGGTCTGAGACGGCAATTCGACCCGACCACGATCCACTTCGAGGCGCTCGACGTCGCTGCCGATCGACGACGGCTCGCCGTCGTCCCTGGTGTCGGCCGTGTCGAGGGCACGGACGGCGCCTTTCGAGTCACCGTCGCGCCTGGCGCCGATCCGTCCGATGTCATGGCCCGCCTGGCGGCGGCGGTGCCGCCCGCCCGTATCGAGCTGGCACGACTGCGGCTCGAGGACGTGTTCGTCCGCATCGTCACCGGATCGGCCGACCAGGACGCCGACCGGGCGCTGCGCGCCAGCCTGGCTGAGGGATCTGAAGGAGTCCCGGCATGACGGTCGACATCCGGCGCGTCGGCCTCGTGGCCGGCCGCGAATTCATCGCGGCGGTGATGAACAAGGGCTTCGTCATCGGTCTTCTGTTGATGCCCGCGATCGTCGCGGCGCTGTTCGTCGTGTTTCCGCGGGTGGTCAGCACTCGAGCGCAGGGCGTACGCGGGGAAGTGGCCGTCATCGATCCAACGGGACAGGTCGCTGGCTCGCTGGGCGAATCGCTGTCGAAAGACGCGATTGCGCGCCGCCGTCTCGACAGCATGAAGCGCGTGCTCGAGAGCACTCCCGAGGCGTTCCGGACGATGGCCGGCGGCTCGGAGGCGGCATTGGAGCGTGCGGTCGGAACGCCTCCGGAGCTCACGATTGTCGACCGGCAGAGCGGCGCCGATCTGCAGGCGGCGAAAGATTGGCTGACCGCCCCGGCAGCACCGGGCGGCATGCGTCATCTGGCGCTCATCGTCGTGCAGCCCGACGCCATCACGCGGTCGGATGGTCACTCGGAGTACGGCAGCTACGAGCTGTACGTGCCCGAGAACCTCGACGATCGTCTCGAGACCGAGTTCTACGACGCGATGCGTGACGCCATCGTCAGCGCGCGCATCCGTGCACGCAGCCTCGATCGCGCCGAAGTGGAAGCGGTGATGCAAGTGCGCCGCGCAGCCTCGGTAACCGTGACGGCGGGCGCCGAGCGCCAGACGAACCGGATCTTCAATCAGGCGCTGCCGTGGGTGTTTGGCGGTCTCCTGATCTTTGGTGTGATGATCGGCGGGCAGACGCTGCTGACGCAGACGATCGAGGAGAAGTCGAACCGCGTCGTCGAGGTGTTGCTGTCGGCGGTGTCGCCGACGGAGCTGATGGCCGGCAAGGTTCTCGGGCAGATGGCGGTCAGCATGCTCGTGCTCGCGCTGTACATCGGGATGGGGTTGTTCGTCTTGATGTCCGTGGCGTTGATCGGCCTGCTCGACCCGATGTTGATTGTGTATCTGGTGCTGTTCTTCCTGGTCTCGTATCTCCTGTTCTCGGCGGTGTATGCCGCCATCGGCGCCGCCGTCAACGAGATGCGCGAAGCGCAGTCGCTGATGACGCCGCTGATCCTGGCGCTGATGGCGCCGTGGGTGTTCGCGCCAATCATCGGCCGAGAGCCGAATTCGACGTTTGCGATCGTCATGAGCTTTCTGCCGCCCGTGAATACGTTTGCCATGATGATCCGTCTGGCATCGACGACACCGCCGCCGCTGTGGCAGGTGGCGCTCACGTTGATCGTCGGCCTCGCGGCGGCCGTCGTCACGATTTGGTTTGCCGGAAAAGTGTTCAAGGTCGGCCTGCTGATGCACGGCAAGGCGCCGGACATGCGGACGCTGGTGAGGTGGGCGAAGCAGGCGTGAAGACTTGTAATGCAGAATTCACAATGCAGAATGCAGATGACACCTGGCTCGTCGTCGCGCGGTGAATTGCGCCACAATCGATCTCGCGTCTGCGCCGTAGGCTTTGTCTGCATTCTGAATTCTGCATTCTGAATTACATGTCTTTCTGGGTTGGAACTTCCGGCTACAACTACCCCGAGTGGAAAGGCAGCTTCTATCCCGAGACGCTGCCGTCGGCGAAGATGCTGCCGTATTACGCCGAGCGATTCCCGACCGTCGAGATCAACTACACTTTCTATCGCGCGCCGAACGAGAAGATTCTCGACGGCTGGAACAAGGCGACGCCGGATCGGTTCAAGCTGACGCTCAAAGCGCCTCGGCGTATCACCCAC
>Ga0207428_10000657_pt1:0-37500 | contig 40497 bp, 31 predicted proteins | sample RhiMethybrSRZTD1_FD_187600 | JGI IMG/M metagenome (GOLD analysis project Ga0207428, IMG submission 187600) | Populus rhizosphere microbial communities from Tennessee, USA - Rhizosphere MetaG P. TD hybrid SRZTD1 (SPAdes) (version 3) | ecosystem: Host-associated > Plants > Roots >...
GCATCACGCTTTCGAGCACGGGTGCGCTCGCGGTGGACGACGAAGTCGTCACGACCGACAGGCTTCCGGCGGTGCTCCAGACCCACCTGGCCAAGGCTGGGGACAAGGATGTGCTCGTGGTGGTGCGCGCGGACTCGGGCGCGCCTTACACCGAGGTCCAGAAGCTCCTCGAGGAGGCGCGCGACGCCGGGGCCACCCACCTCGCGATCGCGACACGCCAGAAGACGGAGGCCACCCGGTGACCGCCGCCGCACTTCGCATCGACCAGGAGCTCGTTCGCCGCAGGACGCGGTGGACGATGACGATCAGTTTCGTCGTCCATGCGCTCCTTTTCTTGTGGTTCACCTCGTTCAAGACGACGACCCAGGATCTTCCGATCGTGACCGAGGTCGTGCTGCTCGAGCCCGGGGATCTCAATCCCACCGCGGCGGCTGCCCCGGCGCCCGCGCCGGAGCGCCAGGAACAGACCGTGAAGGGCGTCTCCAAGCCGAACAACGCCGACGCGCACTTCATCCGCATGGAGCGAAGCGGAGACGTCGCGCTCGATCCTCAAGTATCCAACACCTTCCAGGACCAGCTCAACTCGCGGCTCGCCGCGATCCAGCAGCAGAACTCGCCGCTCCCGGTCGGAACGGCCACGGGATCCCCCACGGCCTCGCTCTTCGGCTCGACTCCGGCGACGGTGGGCACGCCGGGCGGCTCCGGCACGGCGCCCGTGAAGTTGAACCGCGGCGGCGGGACGGGCGGCCCTCCGCTCGAGCTCTCGCGCGGCGGCACGGCCGGCGCTCCGGCGTCGCTGGCGCCGGCGTCCATCCAGGCGGGCAAATCGGAGGCGGCCGCGCCGTCCAAGCCGGGCGACGCGACGGCGCAGCGCACCATCGCGGGCGCGTCGCTCGCGGGACCGATCGCGGACCGGCCGGTCCTCTTCTACACGCTTCCGACCTATCCGGACTGGGCGAAGAAGGAAGCCGTCGAGGGATCGGTGACGCTCTACTTCGTCGTGCGGCCGGACGGTACGGTGAAGGAGAACATCCTCGTCCAGAAGACGGCAGGGTTCGGCGATTTCGATGACAACGCACGCTCCGCGCTTCGCGCGTGGCGATTCGAGGCCCTGAAGGGCGGACGGACCGGCGAGCAGTGGGGCACGATCACGTTCCACTTCCGGCTCCGGAGCGCCGGTTAAGGAGGAGGGAGACCGATGCAGGCCTTTCCGAAGTTCGAGACGAAGGTCTCGCGCGTCATCGCGTGGCTGACGGCGCTCGTCGCGCTCGCTCTCTTCGCCGCGCCGCGCGCGAAGGCGGAGGACGCAACGACGTCCCGGCCGCCGGTCTCCGAGGCGGCGGTCCAGGCCTCTCAGTCCACCACCACCGCTGTTCCGGCTCCGACGCCGGCGCCGGCGAAAGCGTCCACGAAGTCCTCCAAGAAGTCGTCGAAGAGCTCGAAGAGCGCGCCGAAGCCGCAGGCCGTAGAGGCCGCTCCGATGCCGATGTCAAAGGAAGTAAGCCTTTCGGCGTCCGCGAGCACGGACAGCACGGGCATCACGCTTCGCGGCGGCCAGGAGCGCACGGATTTCAAGACCATGACCATCGAGGGCGAGGACCGCGTGCACGTGGACGTGGAGCGCCCCGTGCTTCAGCTCGACCTGGACGCGTCGAAGGTGCACGGGCTCGAATCGGGCACCGCGGCGGACGTCCTGAATCGCGTCTCGCCGGATCTCACGACGAAGTATCTCGCCCTCTCGGCGACCCAGCCCACGCCGTATCTCGGGCGTCCGTGGCTGCGCCAGTTCGCGACGGGACCGGTGGCCAAGTTCCAGCCGAACGTGAAGGGCGTCGAGCGGTGGAAGCTGGTGGTCGCCGACTCGAAGGGTGAGCTCGTGCGCACGTTCGAGGGCAAGGGCGATCCGCCCAAGGAAATCACCTGGGACGGCCGCACGCAGAACGGCAAGCTCGTGACGCCTGGCCTCACCTACTCCTACTACATGGAGGCCTTCGACAAGGCCGGCAACAAGCGGAACTTCGTCGGCGAAGGCTTCAAGGTCTCGGCCTACCGGGCGGACACGCCCGCGGGCCCGGTGCTCGTCTTCTCCGGCATGAGTGTCATCGCTTCGCAGAAATCGTCCTACGGCATGGGCAGCGCCTTGGCCAACCGCGCGGTGGCGCCGGTCATCCTCGAGACGGTGAGCTGGCTCAACCAGTCGACCCGCGTGCAGCAGCCGGTCACGATCGCGGTCTCGGCCCGCAGCTACGAGCAGGCGAATCTCATCGCGAAGCAGGTGGGCATGACGATGACGGACCTCGCGCTCGGCGATCCCTCGCGGATCAAGGCCGTGGCCGAAGTCGCCCCGGACGCCGCGGACGGCGGCGTGGTCCGCGTGTCGCTCGCGGGCGCGGATCCGACGACGGGCACGGCGGTGAATCTGTCCGCCCCGACCGACGGCAAGAGCAAGGACGGGAAGAAGGAGTCCAAGAAGGAGTCCAAGAAGGACTCGAAGAAGAGCTCCAGCAAGGACCAGAACAAGAAGTAGACCCGCGCCCCTGATCGCGGGCATCATGGCGCGCCATGGAGGGCGCGCCTTCGTCGAGCGGCGGTGAGCCTGAGCGTCCGAAAGCGGACGCCGAACGCCAATCGACCTTCATCACGACCCGATTCGAGCGCTGGGCGCTGCCGCGCCTCGCGGCCTCGCTTCCCCGCTGGGTCGTCCCCGATCACCTGACAGGACTGGGGATCCTCGCCGCCACCGCCGTCGCGGTGGCGTACGTGCTCACCACGCGGAGCCCGCACTGGCTCTGGCTCGCGAACGGCGCACTCATCGTGCACTGGTTCGGGGACAGTCTGGACGGCACGCTCGCGCGGGTCCGGAAGATCGAGCGCCCTCGATACGGGTTCTACCTCGACCACCTGACCGACGCGTACTCCACGACGGCGATCGGCCTGGGGCTCGGCTTCTCGCCCTACATGCTCCTCGCAGTGGGGCTCGCGATCGTGATCGGATACCTCATCCTGTCGATCAATGTGTACCTGGAAACCCATGTGTACGGGAAGTTTCGCTACGGGTACGGCATCCTAGGTCCCACGGAGGCGCGGCTGATCCTGATATGCCTGAACTTCGTGGCGCTCCTCATCGGTCCCATTCCCTTCCACGTCAAGGGCATCGGGCTCACCGTGTTCGACGTGCTCGGGATCGCCGCTTCCCTGTCCATGGCGGGGCTCCTAGCCCGCCGCGTGTTCCGGAATCTCGCGGATCTGGCGCGCGCGGAACCTCCTCGCCGCTAACGTCTACGGCCGGTCCGGCGGCTTCCCGAGCTGGACCCTGTTCCCAGACCCAGTCCCCATCTGTTCTAGAATGGAAGGACGATGGCACCGGATACCGAGCGTATTCCCAAGCGCCTCCTCCATGCCCTGGGCCGCGCCGCCGCGCGCGAGAGCCAGCGGCGTGACACCGAGCGGCAGACCCGCCCGGACCAGCTCGAGCGGAGCGTCCGCGAGTACCTGGGCAAGACCAAGATCGTCATCGCGAGCAATCGTGAGCCCTACCAGCACGTCCGGCGGAACGGGTCCATCCAGACGATCCGGAGCGCGGGCGGCCTCGCCTCAGCCCTCGACTCGGTCGCGCGCGCCACGGGGGCGGTCTGGGTTGCGCAGGCATCCGGCGACGCCGACCGTGAGGTGGCCGACTCGCGCGGACGCGTGTCGATGCCTCCTGGGCAGGACCGGTACACGCTCCAGCGGGTCTGGATCGACGACGAGGAGCGGGCGAAGGGCTTCAACCGGTTCGTGAACGGGTGCCTCTGGCCCCTCTGCCACGTGGTCTACGTGCGCCCCCAGTTCGTGGCCGCGCACTGGCGCGCGTACCAGGAAGTGAACCGCATGTTCGCGGATGCCATCGTCCAGGCCGCGGGGGACGAGCCGGCGCTCGTGCTCTTGCAGGACTATCACCTCGCGCTCTGCGCCGCCGAGATCCGGGCGCGCCGGCCGGACCTCACGATCGTGTTGTTCTGGCACATCCCCTGGCCCAACGCCGAGGTGTTCCGGATCGTGCCGTGGAAGCGCGAGATCCTGGAGGGTCTTCTCGCCTGCGATCTGCTCGGCTTCCACATTCGCTACCATGGGATGAACTTCATCGAGACGGTGTCGCAGGAGCTGGAGGTGCTGATCGACCACGAGCGCGGCGCCGTGCGCCGCCGGGGACGCCGGACGTTCGTGCGCGACTACCCGATCAGCCCCGACGTCGCCGAGATCGCGGTGACGGCTGCCGACCCCTCGACCCAGACCGCCTGCCGCCGCATTCGCCAACAGCTAGCCATCGGCGACGCGCAGGTGATCCTGGGCGTCGACCGGCTCGACTATACGAAGGGGATCCCCGAGCGCCTCGACGCCTACGAGCTCCTGCTCGACCGCCACCCCGAATGGCGCGACCGCGTCGTGATGGTCCAGATCGCGGTCCCGAGCCGCGTCGATCTCCCCGAGTACCAGGCGCTCGGCCGCACCGTGGCGGAGCGCGTCGACCAGCTCAACCAACGCTTCGGCACCGAGGGGCGGAAGTCGGTCTACCTCATCACCGAGAACCTCGACTTCCGCGATCTCATCCCCTATTACGCGCTCGCGGACGTGATGGCGGTCACGTCGCTCCACGACGGCATGAACCTGGTGGCCAAGGAATACGTCGCGGCGCGCGTCCGGAACGACGGCGTGCTGGTCCTGAGCCCCTACACGGGGGCCTCGCGCGAGCTGGAGCACGCGATCCAGGTGAGCCCGTACGACATCGACCGCCTGAGCGGCGCCTTCCGCCAGGCGCTCACCATCAGCCCCGAGGATCGCGAGCGCCGGATGAAGTCGCTCCGCGAGGTCGTGGCGTCCCAGAACATCTACGACTGGGCGAGAAAACTCCTGCGCGACGTGCGCCGCCTGCACCTGGTGCCGGGAGGAAGCTGGTCCGGCGGGCGGCATTGACGCGGCCGCTCCTGGCGCGCGGCGTTTGGGATCGTGTGGCTCGCGCGTTCTCTGGAAATGGCGATGACGGGGACCCCCGGCGGCGCGGCGCGGGGCACCCGCTCCTCGCCTTCGACCTCGACGGAGTGCTGGCGCCGATCGTCGAGGATCCGGCTCGAGCGCACGTTCCCGCATCCACCCGGCGGCTCGTGGCCGCGCTCGCTGCCGACCGCGCCCTCGACGTGGCCATCGTGAGCGCCCGGCGCGAGCGGGATCTGCGCCGCCTCCTCCCGGTGCGAGGGATCCGGCGGATCGGCCAGTACGGACTCGAAGGAGCGACCGCCCCCTCGGCTTCGGAGCGGGCGCACTGGCGCCGCAGGGCCCGGAGCGTGCGCCGCCTGCTCGAGGAGATCGCCGCCGGCACTCCCGGCTCGTGGGTCGAGGACAAGGGGATGACCGTCTCGCTCCACGACCGTCTCGTTCCCCGCGCGAAGCTGCCCGCGCTCGCGCGAGCACTCCGCGCCGGCGCCGTCAAGGCTGAACGTTTCGGATTTTCGACATCGCGCGGGAGCCGGGTGACCGACTTCGTGCCGCGAGGGTACGATAAGAGGTACGCGATCGAGGCGCTCCGGCGGAGCGCCCGGGGGGCCCCGGCGATCTACATCGGTGACAGCGATGCGGACGAGCCCGCCTTCCTTGCGCTCGGCCCGGACGATTTCCCGATCCGCGTCGGACCCGGCGCGACGCGCGCTCGCTATCGCGCGCGTGGACCGGCCGACGTGGCGCGATTCCTCCGCAGGCTCCTCGAGCTGCGGAGGGCATCCGCAACCAGGAGGTAATCCATGGATTGGCACCAGATCATTCCTCCGGATCTCGGATACCAGCTCCAGCAGACGCTTCTCGCCGTGACCGGAGGGCTCACGCTGATCCTGATCGCAGGCGCCATCGCGCTCCTCGGATGGATCCTCGGCGCACTTCTGTCCCGCGCCGCTCAATCGATCCTCTCCCTCGCCGGAATCGACGGCCCCGCGAAGCGCCTCGCCGCCGAGGGCGGGATCAAGACGGATCTCCTGCCGAGCCGCATGGTCGGCTTCTCGGTCTTCTGGCTCGTGATCCTGGGCACGGCCATCATCGCGCTGCGCGTGATCGGGCTCGATCTGGCTCCGTCGCTCGTCGCGCGGCTCCAGGACGTGCTCCCGCGCATCGTGACCTCGGGCCTCGTGCTCCTTCTCGGCATCCCGCTCGCGCTCGCGGCGGCGCGCCTCTTGAACGCGCTCCTGATCCAGTCGGGCGTGCGGACCAATCGGATCCGCGAGCAGAGCACCGGAGCGCTCCTGGTCGCCTTCACGGTCCTGATCGCGCTCGACCAGCTCGGCCTCGCCGCGCACCTCGTGCTGGCGGTGGTCATCGCGATCGTGGCCTCGGCCGGACTCGCGGTCGCGCTCGCATTCGGACTCGGCTGCAGGGACCTCGCCCGTGACTTGATCGTCGAGTACCTGCGCGCGTCCGACGAATGGACCAGGCCCCACCAGCGTCCGTGAGCGAAGCCTTCATCTTCCACACGCCGTCGCCTCTCGAGTCGCCGGCAGGACAGGTCGCGACCGACATCCAGTCGCTCAGGGACGGGATCGCCGCGTGCTCGGACGCCTCCCTGTTCCAGCACGTGACCCGGATGCCGGTTCGCTTCCCGCACGCTCGCGATGTCCCCGAAAACGACTTCGCGCGCTGGGTCGGGGACGTGATGCAGATGCCGGAGGTGAGCGAGCGGCTCGCCTTCGTGGGATCGGCGTCGATCCTCGATTTCGACGAGCTGCGAGGCTCCTTGCTCGGCGTGCTGGACCGGGTGCAGCCGAAGGAGCGCAAGCGCGAGGCTCCCGAGGGAGCGCTGTTCCACTTCCTGGAGGCGCACTCGGTGCTCGCTCCGCTCGGCGTCGAAGCCCGCACGGCGGCCGAGGTGATCGAAGTCTGGCCGTGGATCGACCTCGGCTCCGCCTTCTATCACCTGGTCGAAGCGCCGCTCCAGAGGACGGAGGAACAGGCGCTCATCCCCTGGCTCCGCGAACACGGAGGGAAGAGCATGGCCGACTCCGCCGAGCAGGTCGTCCGCTCCTCCCGGCCCCTCAACATTCTGCTGAAGGAAGTCGGCTCGAGATGGCGCCGGTCCATGATCGGCCGTCGCCTCATCGAGCGTGCCGAAGCGCCGGAGCTGGAGCGCCAGCGCGAGGCACGGGCCGCGATGGCCCGGCTCGCCGGCCGGCTCCGCGGAAGGGGCAGCAAGTCATGAGCGCCGCCCGCGACGACAGCGCGGCCTACGCGCCCCCGATCGGCGACGGCTCGCAGCTCGCGCCCACCTCCCCGCGAGGCGGCTGGCTCGAGCGCTACGAGCAGCTGGTCGGCGCGCGCACGCTGCGCGCTCTCGAGGCGCTCGCGCGGAAGCTGAAGGGACACAGGATCGTGATGGTCAACACGACCAAGACGGGAGGAGGGGTCGCCGAGATCCTCCATCGCGTGGTCGTGATCCTGAACGAGCTCGGGATCGAGACGAGCTGGGAGGTGATGGAGGGGGACGAGCACTTCTTCGGCGTGACGAAGAAGATGCACAACGCGCTCCACGGTCACACCCAGCCGCTGACCGACGAAGATCGCGAGGTCTACCACGAGCGGACGCGCATGGAGGCGGAGCGGCTCGCTCTCGACGGCGATCTCATCCTGATCCACGACCCCCAGCCCGCGTCCCTGATCGAGCACCGGCGGGAACCCGGCCAGCACTGGGTCTGGCGGTGCCACATCGATCTCTCGCGTCGTGACGAGGACTACTGGGACTTCCTGAAGCCCGCCGTGTCCCGCTACGACACGGCGATCTTCTCTCACATCGAGTTCGTGCCGCCGCTCACGATACCGGCCGTACTCGTGCCCCCGTCGATCGATCCCTTTGCGGAGAAGAACCGCGACATGAGCGAGGAGGAGATCGAGTCGATCTGCGATCGCCTCGGGCTCGACGCGGCGTCCCCCTGGATGACCCAGGTCTCGCGCTACGACCGGATCAAGGATCCGATCGGCGTCCTCGAGGCGTTCAAGCTGGTGCGGGCGCGCCGCCCGGCCCATCTCGTCCTGGCCGGCGGGAGCGCGAGCGACGACCCCGAGGGCGCCGAGGTGCTCGCCGAGGTGCGCGAGAAGGCGAAGGGCGTGAAGGACGTGACGATCCTCGAGCTGCCGCCCCAGTCGGACATCGAGATCAACGCCATCCAGCGCGCATCGACGGTGGTGCTGCAGAAGTCCTTGCGCGAGGGATTCGCGCTGACGGTGTCCGAGGCGCTGTGGAAGCGCCGCGCGGTGGTCGCGAGCGCGGTGGGCGGGATTCCGCTCCAGGTGCTGCACGAGCGGACCGGATTGCTGGTGCGGTCGATCGAGGGAACCGCGTTCCAGACGATCCGCTTTCTGGACAATCCGGAGCTCAGGCGCGACCTAGGCGTCGAAGGCCACGTCCACGTGCGGGACAACTTCCTCCACACGCGGGAGGTGCGGGATTACCTGGCGGTGTTCGCGCGGTTGGTGGGGTGAAAACGGGCGCGCGCTTCCCCTACGCGCGCCCGTCCCCACTAACAAACCAGATTCTGCTTCTCGCCACTCCAGCCTTCGTCGCGCGTGAGCCGGAACAGGAATGGCCGGTCGTTAGGATCGCTGGCGATGCGATGCCCTTTGTCCCATGCGTCCCGCCTCGCCTTGTTTGCCATGATCTGATCCTCGATAGCATTGGCCAGGTAAGGGTTCCTGATGAAGATCGACCCGTCTGGATCGATATCGATGTCGCCCACTGACCATGTGTAGTTCCCGTGGTCGTTGACCTTTCTCGCTTTACCGTTCTCGCCTGCATGGTAGATGTGCATATCGCAAGATGTGTTTGGCTCCTTGTCCTTGGACTTAGGCTTCTCCCAGGATGAAATGAACTTCGCCAGATTGATCACGACTCCCCTCCTCATTTCCAGTCGCCCGTGGCGACAAATGCGGCCCAGTAAAAGGGATTCGTGCTCAGCGCCTGGGCCCTTCGCGCTCTCAGCACTTCCAAGTCCGCTTGGGTTACCGCCTCGGCTGTATCTAGGCGGCGCGTGACGCGATTCTCATAGAGCGCCTGCATCCACTTCCGCGCTGACTCGTCCTCAACTTCCCAGAGACTCATGATCACGGTCCTTGTCCCTGCCGATTGAAATGCACGCCTCAAACCCAGAACCCCTTCACCGAATTGGATCTGCCCCTTTCCAGTATCGCAGGCGGATAGGACTGCCCAGTCCGTGCCACTCAAGTCCAAGCCGGCGATCTCCTCGGCTGTAAGGATTCCGTCCTCGTCATCGGGCCCCGCCGCCGCGCGCTCGTTCGCGCCCGCAAGGGCTAGCCCCGAGAGTTGAATCGGATTCGCGGTCGATGTACGCGGCCGTGCTCCGCTCGACATCGGCACTGTCGCGCCAATGCCTCGAGCGTCCGGCGATGACCCTTCGCAGGGACCATCGAGAAAGAACCCGTGTGTCGCGAGATGGAGCACCTTGTGGCCAGATGCCTCTGCTTTGAAGGCACGCTCGTTGGCTGCGCCCCCGGTCAAGAGGGTTGTATGCTTGGGATCTCCCCAAATGCGAGCAACCTCGCGCACCTCGATTCCCGTGTGGGAAAGGCTCTTGAATCTGACCTCCTGGAAATCGCCGCAGTTCCATGCATCGCGAGATAAACCCGTACTCGCTTCACCTCGTGCCCCACGCATTCGCGCAATGCCACTCGGTGCCTCTCCCTGATTGAATGCGGGATCCCCTAGAGCCAGAAGCCCAATTCCTGTTGGATCACCCCTTGAGCGGACGAGGTCACGCTCGGACGTCAGATAGTGGATGACCGGACCGTCCTCGACTATGTAGCGCGACCGACCAGATGGCAGCGCGCTAAAATTTACAAAGAGAATCGCGCCGTCACCAACGATGAACACCCGTTTGGTGTCACCGATGCTGCTCGCAATCGGCCTCCAGAGAAGCGCCTCCACCGAATCGCCCCACGCTCGGCTCCGATCGCGTGCAGATGTCGATGCCTCACGTGCAGCACCTCCCACCGTCGACAGCCACCGGGACACAATGGATTCCACCCTCGTAGCCTGTCCTAGCCGATGAAATGTTATCTGGGGTTGCTGGCCGGCCAGCACGAAGACGACATAGGAACGGTCCCGTCCCTCTCCAGCCGCAGCGTACGAAACGAGCGCGCTCCCGGGAGGCAAGGCGGAGCGTACTTCGTGAAAGCCGACGCGTGCTCGCTCTCGATCTCGGTTGAACGCGACACTCTTCGCACCCAGAGCTCGCTCCGCATTTTCATTGGATTCTCTAGCACTCTCCACAGCCTTACGATAGGCACTGGCTGTCATATCCCCTGGACCAGCCACGATCAAGTTCGCAAGCCGGCGACGCGCTGCATTCAGGTTTTCGATAAGACGTTTCGCACCTGGATCGTGCTCCTGCGACGCCGCCCGCATTCGCGTTGTCATTTCATCGAGGACCAGCGTTCTGGATCGCACTAGGGAATCCCACACTCGGACGAGGGTCTCCGAGTCCGGGTGCGGTACCGAGCTGAGAACCGATAGGGCTAGACGCCCCCCGGATGGGCGGGATGCGGCGTACGCCAGAGCGGCCCGTTCGGGCATTGTGCGGCACATCAAGCGCAAATGTTCCCGCGACACTTCTTCGCCCTCGAGCGCTTCCTCAACGGCCGCACCTGGCTCTCTCGCCACAGCGAGGGCGCCTGCGTGCTGAGTCAGGGTGAAGCCAACCTCAGGGTGACTTGCTCCCAACCTGGTCCTCAGGATCGTGAGGGCCTCGCGGTTCAATCGATTCCCTTCCGCTGTGTCCCCGATTGCGGTTTTAGCAGCGCCGAGGGCGGCCATCGCCTCCCCAACATCAGGATGGTCCGTGCCTTCGCCAGCCCGGAGATTCGCGACGGCCCGCTCGAGAATCGGTACGGCTTGCCTGTAGTGTCCAGGCTCGATGTACGTGTCTCCGAGTCGCTTGAGAATCCATCCCACCTCGGGACTGTCCGAACCAAATCGGTGCTCCATGATGCCTATCGCGGTCAGGTACTGCTTCCTGGCTCCGCTCTTCCTCCCCAGAGCGGCGAGGTTCATTCCCATGTTGGCGCGAGTCCAACCGACAAGTTCATGTTGCGGCCCGAGGGTCCGAGTTCGGATTTGCAGAGCGCGTTCCTTGCACTCGAGGGCGCCTGCAAAGTCCCCTGTGGCGTAGAGGACCGTCGAGAGATCGTTCCATCCCGTGCCGACTTTCGGATGACCGGCTCCCCACGCACCGGTCCAGATCCGGATTGCACGCCGATACATGGGCTCCGCAGTCGCGTAGTCACCCGATCGCACCGAGATCCCTGCGAGTGCGTTCAAGCATTCGGCGACACCTGGGCCGTCCGGATCGAGTGTTTCCCGAATCGAGAGGGCACGCTCAATGTATGGCTTCGCGGCGGCGTGGTCGCCCTGTTCGGAGCGAAGTACACCGACCATGAGGAGGCCACAGGCAACATCTGGATTGGCCCCGCCAAGCGTCTCCTCCCGGATTTTGAGGCTTCGCTCGAGCATCGGTTCGGCCTTGTCATACTCACCATTCACGTAATGCCAGTACCCGAGCTGGTAGAGGCTAGCCGCGTAGCCGGGACCATTCTTTCCAAGCTTCACCTCCTTGATCCGCACGGCCCGCTCGCAGATCTCCCCCAGCTCCGCCTGCCCGCCCTTACCTCCCCGGCGCATCGACTCCGAGAGCAGGTCGAGCACGTTGGCCGCCTCGACCGACTCGGCCCCGCTCTCGCGCTCGACGATGGCCAGTCTCTCGCGGGCCAGCTTCTCAGCTTCGGCGAACTTGCCTGCGCGGACCTTGGACGCGATGTCTCTGTCGGTGATCGATCGCTCGCCGGCGCCGAGTGTGGCGCCTCCGGCCAGCACGACCAGCATCGCCAGCGCCAGCGCGAGGCAACGCGAGGCGTGTCGAGTCATGACAGCATCGAATCGCCGGAGATGGCCGCCGCTACCTTCGCGATTCCCCGCATCGGGCACTTGAGCTCCGCGGCGTCCCCGCTCTTGAGCCCGCGCATCCACAGCAGCATCGGCGCTGGCTTGAGGTCAACCGTGCCGTCCTCCCGCAGCATGCCCACCTGATTGCTCGGCTCTTCCAGCGCGATCGTGCACTTGTTCAGCCGCCCGTTCGCTCTCACCACGAACGAGTTCGCCCGCGCGGCGTAGCAGATCGAGTGGCCAGGCTCGGCTTCGAAGAGCTTGAGTCCCAACCCGCGCGCGTGCTCCTTGACCTGCTCGATCACCATGGCCCCCTCGTCGCGCTCGAACACGGGGAGGGCTGCGTCGTTGGGGCCGCCCAGCCGCGAGAGCCCGCGGATGTACAGATCGAACCGTTCGTCCCCGCCGAACGCGTCGCGCATCTGCTCGAGGAATGCCGGCGCGGCCTCCGCGTTCTCGCGGTCCACGTGGAGACGGATCGTGATCGTGAACGTCCGCGCGACCTCGCGCGCGGCGAGGAGATTTCCCCAGATCCGTTCGAAGCTCCCGCCGCCGCCCGCGAGGACGCGCTTTCGATCGTGGTGCTCGCGCGGACCGTCGAAGGAGATCTGGTACCCGGTGACCCCGAGGTCCACGAGCTCCGTGAGGACGGCCGGGGTGAGGAGGTAGCCGTTGGTGGTCGCGTTGGAGGTGACGAGAAGATCGGGATTCGCGACGGCGAGGGACGCGGCGTCACCCATCAGCGTCCGGATCACGCCCCGGGCGAGGAGCGGCTCACCGCCAAACCAGGAGAGATGGAGCGATCGGAGTCTCGGAGCGCGGCTCGCGATCCACCGCCGCACCGCCTCGACCACCCACGGCTCCATCCGCCTGTACTTGAAATCCTCGTAGCAGTAGACGCAGCGGAAGTTGCACGCCTCGGTGGGCATGAGGATGAGGTGGAGGCGCTCGTTCGAGAGCGAGCGTGCGAGGTCATCCGTCGACAGGATCATCGAGCCCCACCGTTCGAGGTGTCCGTGTCGGTGCTAGAAACGCCCTATATGCAAATAGTTAAACGATGCTGGCGGGCAAAACTGAACGGACAAAGAGGGGAAGCCGCGGGGCGAACCGGGCCGCTCCTCTCGGGTCAACGACCTCGAGCTGGGAGCGTACCTTATAACCTATTGCAGTGTCAAGACTTATATGCGGACACCTCCAACCCCCACGGCGCGCTACGGATGCAAGAACGCTAGGCGCGCCGCGAGCGCGGTATAGACCCCCGCCACGAGCCACCTGCCTCGACTCGCGGCACCGGGACTCGCCCACCGCGAGCCGAGACGCCGTGTGACGTGCCCCGCCAGGAGTCCGATCGTGCCGAAGATCACGATCACGAACGCCGTGAAGAGCAATCCATAGACGATCATCTGAAGCCAGACCGGCCCGGACTCGGGCGTGACGAACTGAGGCAGGAAGGCGAGGAAGAAGAGCGCGACCTTCGGGTTGAGGACGTTCATGAGGACGCCCTTCAAGAACAGGCCCGCGGCCGGAGGTGGCATGGAAGGTAGGGCGCCCGCGGCCGGATCTGCCGGCTCCAGCGCACGCGCTCGAATCGCCTTCCACGCGAGGAAGAGGAGATAGGCGACACCCGCGATCTTGAGTGCCTGGAACGCGGCCGGAGACGCCCGGAAGATCACGGAGATCCCGAGCGCCGCGAGCAGCGTGTGAACCAGGTTGCCGCACGCGAGCCCGAACGCAGTCAGGAAGCCCGCGCGAGGGCCAAGCGCGATGCTCTGGGAGATGAGGAAGATGACATCGGGCCCCGGCGCGAGGATGAGGAGCACGGAGGCGGCAATGAAGACGCCGAGCGACGAGGGGTCGAGGATCACGTCGCCCTACAGCTCCTCGGCCCGGCTCCAGAGATGAACGCCGATGATGATCATCCAAAGGCACAGGAGCGCTGCGAACGATCTATAGAAATCAAGGGAGACAAGATACTTTGCGAAGAACATCGGTATCCCGCAGAGGAGCGATCCCGCGCCGCCGATCAACCCCACCCATCCTAGCCACTTCGGGTAGCGGCCGCTCAGGGCCACGGCGAGTCCGAAGAGGATGAACGGCACGCCGTGAAAAAAGGTGACCACGGCCGCCCACGTGCCGCCGAGGATGCGTTGTACGACCTCGCCGAAGGCCTCATACCGGACCATGTCGGCGCCCGACACGTTCCAGTCGCGGGCGATCGTGCCTAGTGCGTACGCGCTGATCGAGGAGTCGAGGATGTGAATGGTCGCCCCGAGGAACGCCGCGGACACGGCGACGCGGCTCAACGCCCAGCTCGCGCCGTCGGTGAGCGTGCGGGTGAGCGCCGTGAGCGCGATCACCCAGAGCAGGGCTCCGAACGCGAAGCCGACCTGCGCGAGCGGCCAGAACGTGTGCCCGCGCGACGCGATCACGCGGAGCACGGTCTCCGGATTGGAGGAGTGGGTGAGATTGCCGAAAGCGGCGCCCGCGGCGACGTAGAGGATGGATCCGACGATGGCGGCCGCGCCCCCCATGCGGAGCAGGGACTCGCGTCGACGCCCCGCCTCGGCCAGTGCGACGAGTTCGGCTTCCGGTGCCTTCATACAGCCCCCTTCCGGCCGGGACGGTCGTCCCGCGGGTGAACAGCGGCGCGGAACGAGCGTAGCACGTCGCAGCGGAGGGCAAGGTGTGCGGAAAACGCGCGGCTAGAAGCGGATGATCGTCACCGCTTGGATCTGGTTCGCGGTTCCGCGCTGACCATCCTTGTTCTCGCGGGAGCCGTTGATGTACTCCAGCCCCACGTCGACGCGGCCAGCGGGCGAGAACACGAGGTTGACCGCGAACCGGTGGGTCTTGTTGTACGAGTCAGGCGCCTGGAAATCGAAGTTGCTCACATCCACGAAGCTCCAGAGAAAGGTCGAGCGGAGATTCATCGTCTCCATCCCCTTCCACTCCTTCCACGCGTGCTCGTAGGCGATGTACCACCCGACGGTCGGGAGCGAATGGAGCTCGCCCGTCGTCGTGTCGAACACGGCGTCCTGGCCACCGAGCGAGCTCAGATCATTGATATAGCGCGCGAGCCCCTTCCCGCCGTTCCCTTGGAAGATGATCCGGTCTTGGAGCTCCTTGAACTTGAAGGCAAGGACTCCGCTCGCGCTCAACCCCCATCCCCAATCCATGCGCACGTCGCCCGGCGTCGCCTCGCCGCGGATCTGGCGGCCGACGGCGGAAATCTGAAGGTGTCCGCCGTTTCCATGCTCGCGAACGGCCCGTACGATGAGATCGGGCATCAGGTTCACACCGGTCCCGCCCGTCAGGGACACGGCCGGGGTTTCCACCGCGAAGGCGACGCGTGTCTTTGGGTCGGACCGGAACCAGTAGCGGATCTGAGGCTGACGGGTGATGTTCTCCGAGCTGATGCCCTCGAAGTCGAGATCCTCGACATTGGTCTGAGGATCCGAGAACGTGGACCACGTCTGACCCACGATGACGCCCATGAACTGAGCGTAGGCGTGGCGAAGGCGAAATGCGTTTGCGGCCCCGGCGAAGTCCCCTTCGAAGAACGCGCGGACCTCCTTCCCTCCCGCCGGAGTCCGGAATTCGGTGTTCAGCCGGCTTGCGCGGGCGGAGATGTTGGTGCGCTTCTCCTCGCCGCTTACGCCCCCCTCGCCGACGGGAATGGAGTTCGTGAGGAAGCGATCGTCGGTCCCGAGGGGATCGAGGGTGAACACGGCGGCAGTTCGGACGCGTCCCCCGAACTTGATGGCCGCGTCCGTGCCGGGAATGCGGATGGATCCCGGAAAGTCGCCCGCGGAGACCATGTCAGGGGGGAGCTCCGGCGCCTTCTTGGCCTCCTCCTCGACCTGCTTCAACCGTTGCTCGAGGAGGCTGTCGGGAATCGCCCGTCCCGCCTGCCGTTCGAGATCCGCGAGACGCATGTTGAGGGAGATCATCTGCTCCTCGAACGACTGGAGCTTGATCGTGAGCGAATCGATCCGCACCGCCTGGCTGTCGGCGTGCGCGATCTGGGTCTGGATCGTCGCCTGCTGCTCCTCGATCTTGGCGCGCTGTTCCTCGATCTGTCGGCGCTGCTCGGAGAGCTGGACGGAGACACTCGGCGTCTTCGCCTTCTTCTGAGCCTGCGCGGCCGCCGGAATCAGGAGCAGGAGTAGGAGCAGAACGGCCGTCCCGATGGGCGGGACGGCCGTCCGCTGTCCAGCTATGCGGGGGATCACAGCAGGAAGTCCGTCCCAATCGACAGGGTGGTACCGCTCTGCCCGGCCGTGTAGAAGCCGAAGGAGGATCCGGTCGGCGACTTCTCGACTCGGATGATGTGGAGGTTGAGCCTCCAGACGCGGCTTCCGTACGGATAGAAGCTCGCGCCTCCGGCGACCTCCCACGGCTTCCGCTTGAAGTCGTCCCAGACGTACCCGGTTGCCATGTAGAGTCCCAGCTTCTTCGGGACTACCATGTGCATCGCCTCGGCCATGAAACCGCGATCGGTGATGGAGCTGAGCGGTAGCGGACCGGTGGCGTCGAAGTTCGAGAGCTTGCGCACGTAGGCTTCGCCCTGGAACGAGAAGCCCTTGTACTTGAGGCCGGCATCGAAGGCCATCTCGTCGTAATCGAGCGTTTCGACCGTGACCGTATCGGCCAGCGCGCCGGCCTCGAACGGCAGCACGCCGTCCGAGAGACGTATCTGGGTCGCGTTGGGCGGCTGATTGAGCTGGGAGTAACGACTCTCCCGGCTATGGCCGGCGGACAAGCCGAAGCGCGTCGCGGGATGTGTATGGTGCTCCATGTCGCCGAGCCCGCCGCGCGGACCGAACTCTCCCGTTGTGGGCATCGTCCAGACGCTCGCGCTCACGCCCATCTCGCGCGTGTCGTTGGTCGATGTCACGCCGAGCTGGCTCAGGTTGTTCGTGAGGGCTGCGGTGTAGTAGAACCGCGAGGCGGGCTCGCCCGTGATGAAGAACGAGGACGAGAATCCTCCCCGGAAGAACTCCTCTCCCATCTGGCGATCGCTCGACGCCCAGTACGGCCAGGAACCCTGCACGGAGCGGGCCGTGAGATTGGGACCGATCCCGACGCCGAGCGCAAGCGGACGGCTCACGATGTAGCGAAGGTTTCCGAACAGGAGTGTCTGCTGGGTTGTGGGGAGGGACCAAAGGGAGATGTTGTAGCGGAATCTCGGATCGTAAAAGTGCCCCGTCAGCCAGACGAACGTGCGGTGCCAGTTAATCATGTTGTTCTCTTTGACATCCCGTTCGCGGCCAAGGTGGTCCGTGTACGTCTGGCTCGCGGGAAGCTGGTTCACGTAACGGAAGAGGCCGTAGAAGCTGATGTTCAGGCTGCCCCGCTTGCTCTTGAAGAGATCGAAGCCCTTCCCCGGCGTCAGCTCGCCCGAGATCTCGTTGCGGTAAGACTGCTCCTTCGCCTGCGCCTCGGCCTTGGCGGTGGAGTCCTCCACTGCCGGACTGATGGGCGCCTCGTCCTGGGCGCGGGAGGGGCCTGGGAAGAGGGTGAGAGCAAGGAGCGCAAGGCCCGTGACCCAACTCGCCGCAGCGCGAAGTCCGGGTCGGGGGCCTGCGGCGGCGCTTCCTATTGGACATTCCATGCAGCAGGCCTCCTGGGGTGTGGTCCGCATGAATGAGTAGTAGTCGAGGAACGCATGGCGAATGGCTCCGTCAAAGGAGGGCCTGCGGGTCCTGAGGCCCGCAGGCCGTCATGAGCTACGTGAACGGTCGGGCTCGACCATCCTCCTCTAGTACCGGTCGAAGTAGCCCTGGATCTTCTTCGGATCCGAGGTCTTCATGAGTGCGAGCTGGAGGAGCACCCGCGCTTTCGACGGATTCAGCTCCATCGAAGCAACGGTCCCGAGCTTGTCGTCACTGACCTCGATGTTCCGGCGGATGATGCCGCCGTTGACGCGGGACGACCGCACGACGACCACGCCCTTCGCGGCCGCCGCCTTCGCCGCCTCCAGTGCCGGGGCCGTCATGTTGCCGTCCCCAACCCCTGCGATCACGATCCCCTTCGCCCCGTTCTGGACGGCCGAAGTGATGATGTCGGGCGACATGTTGGCGTGGGCGTAGATGATGTCGACGCGGGGCAGTGACTTCGCCCCCGCGACGCTCATCTCGCTCTTCGTCGTGTGGACCTGGATGGGCGACCGGTACCAGATCGTCTTGCCAAACAGGACAGCCCCCACGAGACCGGCCTCACCGGAGCTGAACGTCGCCACGTCCGTCGTATGCCCCTTAATCAGATCGTGCGCCGCATGGACGTCGTCGTCGATTGCGACGAGCACGCCCCGCCCTCGAGCCGTCTTGTCGGCCGCGATCGCGACCGCGTTGTAGATGTTGAGGGGTCCGTCGGCACTCATGGCCGTCGAAGGCCTCATCGAGCCCGTCAAGACCACCGGCTTGTCGCTCTTGACCACCAGGTCGAGAAAGTAGGACGTCTCCTCGAGCGTGTCCGTTCCGTGCGTGATCGCCACGCCGTCCACGCCCGGGTCGGCCAGGAGCTTGTTCACCCGGTCGGCCAGCTTCAGCCACACTTCATCGTTCATGTCCTGGCTGCCGATGCTCGCCACCTGCTCGCCGGTGACGGTGGCCACGTCCTTGAGCTGCGGCACGGCCGCGATCAGGATGTCGACGCCCACGGCGCCGGACGAGTATCCAGCAGCAGTGGCCGACTCAGCCGATCCGGCGATGGTCCCGCCGGTCGCCACGATGACGACGTGCGGTTTCTTGGTGGCTTGGGCGCCTTGCGCGAAGGCCGTCCCAGCTACGACGAGCAGCGCCGCGCCCCCCACCAGGCTTGCCTTGCGAACCATATTCATGCGATCCCCCTACGGAGTCTTGTTCTTGTACTGGTTCGGATCCAGGTTGGTCAGCTTGGCCGGATCCAGGATGTCCGCGATCTGCTGCTCCGTGAGGAGCTTCTTCTCACGGATCACCTCGATGATGCCCTTGCCGCTCGCGTAGGCCTCGGCCGCGAGCTCGGTGGCCTTCTCGTATCCGAGCACCGGGTTGAGCGCCGTGACGATACCCACCGTCGTCTCCATGTAGTGGGCGAGCACCTTGTCGTTCACCGTGATGCCGTCCACGCACTTCGTGCGGAAGAGCTTCGACACGTTGAAGAGGAGGTTCTGCGACTCCATCATGTTGAGTCCCTCGAGCGGCTCGTACGCGTTCAGCTGGAGCTGCCCGCTGTGCGCAGCGTAGCCGACGCCGGCGTCATTTCCTATCACCCGGAAGGCCACGATGTTCACGACCTCGGGGACGACGGGATTGACCTTGCCGGGCATGATCGACGAGCCCGGCTGGAGCGCCGGCAGGTTGATCTCGGACAGCCCCGCCCGAGGTCCGGAGGTGAGGAGGATCAGGTCGCTCGCTATCTTCGAGAGCTTGATGGCCGTGCTCTTGAGCGCGGACGAGTAGACCACGAAGCCCTGCTGCTCCCACGTCGCCGCGAACAGGTCCGGAGCCAGGACGATGGGCTTGTGGGTCAACTCAGCGAGATGGGCGGCGCAACGCTCGGGGTACCCCTTCGGCACGTTGATCTCCGAGCCGATGGCCGTTGCGCCCATGTTCTCCCCGTACAAATACTTCTCGGAGTCCTTGAGGAGCGCGATCTCTGCGTCGATCGCGGCTCCGAAAGCGTGGAACTCCTGCCCCACGGTCATAGGCACCGCATCCTGGAGCTCGGTGCGGCCCATCTTCACGACCGTCAGGTACTGCTCCCCCTTCTTGTGGAACGACGCCGAGAGCTGCTGCAGCTCTTCGATGAGCTTGTCATTCCGAAGCAGGACCGCCACCTTGATCGCGGTCGGATAGCTGTCGTTGGTCGACTGCGACATGTTCAGGTGGTCGTGGGGATCGATGATCGTGTACTGGCCCTTCTTGTGACCCGACAGCTCCAGGGCGACGTTGGCGAGCACCTCGTTCGCATTCATGTTGGTCGAGGTCCCCGCGCCGCCCTGGAGCCAGTCGACCTGGAACTGATCGTGGTACTTCCCGTCGATCACCGCCTTGCAGGCCTTCTCGATGGGGCCGAGCGTTTCCTTCTTCATGGCGCCGACGTCCGTGTTGGCCCGGGCCGCCGCCAGCTTCACGATGGCCCAGGCTTCGACGAAGCCGGGGTAGTGGTTGATGGGAATCCCCGAGAGCTGGAAGTTCTCCATCCCTCGCGCGGTCTGCACGCCGTAGTAGGCACTCGCCGGGATTTCCTTGGCACCGAGCAGGTCGTGCTCGGTGCGCGTGGCAGGCGTCCCCTTGGCCGACTTCGACGGCTTCGACGCCGCCGCGCCCGGGGTCGGGACCCCCAGGGCGAGGAGCGCGACGGCCAGGATCACCGCCCCCACCCGTCCGTTCATTGCTTTCATCATGATCATCTCCTGCCGCGGGTTCTTCTTCAGGCACGGGCGTGCCTGCGCTGGGCTCCCGTGGCCGAGTCTCAGCACCGACACGCCTGCGTTCGCTCTACCTCGAGGAGGTCTGCACCCCCGCCGGCTTCGGCGCGTACGGGTTGCCACCGATCGCGTTGGATACATCGGCGATCGCCTTCTGCGCGCGCACGCTGTTGCCGGCCGCGTCGAGCGGCGGCGAAATCACCGCAATGCCAAACCGGCCCGGAGAGACGGCCAGGATACCGCCGCCGACGCCGCTCTTCGCCGGGAGGCCCGTCGCGTAGAGCCACTTGCCGGAGTCGTCATAGAGGCCGGCCGTGGCCATGACCGCGAGGATCTTCGGGATGTTGGCGGTCTGGATTGCCTGCTTGCCGGTCACCGGATTCTTGCCGCCGTTGGCGAGCGTGGCCGCCATCGTGGCGAGATCCTTAGCGTTGACGCTGATCGCGCACTGCTTCGTGTAGATGTCGCAGGCCCGGAGCGGGTTGTCCTTGATGTGGCCATAGGCGTACATGAGCATCGCGATGGCCTGGTTGCGCTGGTTGGTGGCCGCTTCGGACTCGTAGACTTCCTGGTTCACCGTGAGCTGGCGACCGGCGCAGTCGCTGTGGATGCCGATGATCCTCCCCCAGATCTCCTCCGGGGTCGCGCCGCTGATCATGCTCGTGGTCGTGATCGCGCCAGGATTCACCATGGGGTTCATCTCGCTGCCCTTGTACTGCTCGACGGCGACGATGGAATTGAAGACCTGGCCCGTCGCGTCGACCCCCATGTTGTTGAGGAGCGCGTCCGGCCCCTGTTCCTCCATGACCTTGGCCATGGCAAAGACCTTGGAGATGGACTGGATCGAGACCTCGGACGTGATATCGCCGGCCGTGTAGACCTTGCCTTCTACCGTCACGACCACGATGCCGAAGATCTTGGGGTCGACCTTGGCCAGGGCCGGGATGTAGTCGGCGTTCTTGCCTTCCTGGATGTCCTTGTACTTGGCGAGGGCGTCGTTCATCGCCGTCTGGGTCGCATTGGGCGCGGCCGCCTTCTTCGAGCTCTTGGCCGCAAACGCAGGTGCCGCCATGAGCGTGAAGGCCAAGACCAGGCCCAGGATCAGTCGGTTGATACGCATGGAGCTTCGAATCATTACTGACCACCTCCTAACATCGTCGAGAAGCTGTACTTGAATGAAACCTGCACGTGCCAGTTCTCCGTGGAGAACCCATCCGTATTGTTCTCGCGCTTGATCCACCCGGTCTCGATCCCCATCATCACCTTCGGGACCGGCGTGTAGAGAAGATTGGCGAGCGCGTACTGTCCCAGATGGAACGCATCCGGCGACTGACCGTTCGAGTTCTCGATGACGATCTGGGAGTAACCGAACGAGCTCGAGTACTTGTCGCTCCAGTTGTGGTCGAGGAAGGCAACGACACCCGTGAGGGGGAGCGGCTTGCCGTCGATTGGCTGCAGAGTGTCCGCGGGGTCGAATTGGACACCCAGATCGGCCGGAGCATCGTTCATATAGTTCTCGACGCCCTCACCGTGAACGAGCTGGAGCCTGAGGGTGTTCTTGGGACCAGCCTTGATGTTCGAGCTCAGACTGAGGCCCCAACCCGTCGCGTCCCCCGTCACGTCCACCGGGTCGGTCCCGATGTCGTCCCACTCCATCTGGCGCACGATGCCGGCCAGCTCGACATATCCCCACGGACGGCCCATCCGGTACTCGGCGGAGAGGTCGGGCAGCGGGAAATGGGGCACGACGTCGGCGAGATCGAACCGGTCCGTGAACTGGCCTTGATCGGCGCTTGCGCCCGGTCGCTCGAGGGCGATCGTCAGGCGGGTGTCGCCCTGGATCGGCATGTACCGGATCTGGACGTTACGGAAGAACGCCATCCCATTCGGGCCCCAGTACTCGAGCGTGTTCGGGAACACGTCGATGTCCATGAACGGGCTCCAGGTCTGCCCCGCCCCGAACTTGCCCAGCTCGCCGTAGGCGTGACGGAGGCGAAGCGTGGTCTGGCCCGCGTCGACGCCCGTACCGAAGAGCTCCCATTCGAACGTCGTTTTCAGCTCGCCCATGTCCGTCGGGAACCAGTTCCTGATACCGAACCGGGTCTGGCGGACGCTGAAAAAGGTGTCTCCATGCCTCCCGAATTGATTATGGAACGCCTCCAGCTTGGTCGGCCGCTGGACGTCGAACCAGGCGGGATCCATGGCGGACTGCTGCTTGCCCGCATCCATCATCACGAAGCCGTAGATCTCGGTCCGGATCTTCGAGTCGTCCTGCGCTTGCGCCGTCGAGGCGGTCCAGGCCAGCCCGACGGTGAGCACGGTCGCGATTCGCAGCCACAGCTTCATTCCGAGCCTTCCTTTCGTTCGTGTGTACCCCGACGAGTCATCCAGCCCTCGCCGTCAGATGGGCCTTCTCCCAGGCACGAGCGTCCTTTCTTCCTTCGTTGAAGATGCGTTCGTAGTTCTTCTTGAGCACTCCCTCCCTGGCCTCCGGCGTGAGCAGCTTCCAGAGCGGCTCGTACATGTCGTAGACGGCGTAATACGCTGCCGGGTCCTTGGGCGCGACGGTGTCGGTGCCGAACAGGAAGCGATCCGGATACCGGTTCAGGACCTCGGCCGCCTTCCGCGTGGCTTCGGGGCTGGAGACCACGTACTTGGCCACTTCGTCCCACGAGATGTCGAAGCAGACCCGCTTGAACGCGGGATCCTCGAGAAGATCCTCGATCATCTCCATGTGATGCCCGGCGGGCTGGACGATGCGTCCCAGTCCGGTATGCGCCCAGATGATGGAATTGTTGGGATGGCGCCCGAGCAGGTCGCGGAACTGCTTGAAGAAGGTCGCCGCCTCGCCCTTTCGCGGGTACGGCCGGTCGATGTCGTTGTGGATCAGGCAGACCAGCCCGACCTCGGCCGCGAAATCGAGGAGCCGGTCGAGGGCCGGGTCGGTGAGGCTGGCCACGTCGCCGGCGATCTTTGAAGAGACGAATTCCTTGTGGATGGTGAACTCGCCGATCCCGGAGAACACGCCTGGGAAGGTCAGGAGCACGCGCCGGATGTGATCCGCCGCGTACATGTCGGTCGGGTTGAAGCCGGTGATCATGGGATCGAAGCGCGCCTGGTCCGTCTTGGAGAGCGTCCTGTATGCCATGGCGATCTGGGCATCCGTGAAGGAGTAGTAGTAGAGGCGTGCGTCGGAGTCCAGATAATAGGTTGGCGCATTGTCGCCCGAGATGCGATACGACCACTGCTGCTGGAGCGGAATCCCGAACAACGTCGACCGGCCCACCCGCTTCCCCATGATCGAGAGGAAGCGCTGTACGGTGATTCCCTCCTGCACGTAGTTCGTGAGATGGAAATGGGAGTCATTGAATTGGTACGTTTCCGTAGATTTGGCCCTGGGCTGGGCCGAAACAGCGGGGGACGAGGACAAGAGCGCCGCGATGACGATGGCCGCGATGCCGGTAACCACTCCGTTACTTCGAGTCCGGCCCCTCCGAATCATCGAGACGTCCCTCCTTCACGTACCGCTTCCGCGTATTCGATTCCGCGCACGCCGCCGGGCAGCGCGAACTCGATCTTCGGTTGCTCGGTGGCCCGCTCCATCAGCTCCGCGAGTCTCGAGAATCGCTCGGACCGGAGCTGCCGCTTCAGATCCTCCTCACCCTTCCACTCCTCTGTGTAGCTGAGGCCTGCACGCTCCCCCATCTCCGTCGTGAGATGACAGCTGCTGCAGCCTGGCTCAGCGCGGACCGCGACCATGAGGGCATGCAGAGCGGCGACGATCGATCCCGACTCGGGTGATGGCACGAACCACTGGACGGTCATTCGAACCGGCGTGGACACGACGTCAATCCTCATGAAAAAAAATGAATGGCGGTGTGGTGCTATCCAAACGTTGAAGGCACGTGCCGTGCCCGCAGTCAAGCACTGCATTGAGAACGTTCCAAGTGCATAGCATTATTGAAATTGCACGACATGCGCGCGATGCGTTCCACGCGCGCGACATGCACCCGAACTCCGACGCGATGGAGGCGCTCCGAAATGTCGGGTCAAGCAAAATTGCGAAATAAATCTATACAGCGCGACGAATTTGAATACAGTGTGCGTAGCTGGGTCCGGTGAGCGCACCGTGATCTCGATCCGGCAGGCCATCCCCAGGAGTTGTGGATCGAATTCTCGATTCGCGCAGCCGACGGGGATCGGCGCGACAAACCGGTGCTCCATGGGCACCATTTCGAGAAAGGTGGTCCTAACGGATGGCGGCACGCAGAAAGGCGCGCAAAGTTCGTCGTAAGGTGCGTCGCAAGGTCCGTCGCAAGGTTCGCCAGACTCGCCGCAAAGTTCGCCGCGTGAGGCGGAAGGTCCGCAAGGTCGTACGGAAGGTCCGCCGCCGCAAGGCGGTTCGTAAGGCCGTCCGGAAGCGCCGTGTGCGCAAGGCAGTGCGCAAGGCAGTGCGGAAGACCGTCCGCAAGGTGCGTCGGCGTCGTCGGCGGGCCGTCCGGAAGATGATGGCTCCTCCCGAAACGCCCATGATGTAATTTCCCGTCAAAACCATCGACGGGTGCCTCTCCGGCCCCGCGACCGGGCGCTCACGGACGCGGGGCCCTTTCTTTGCTCCATAACCCCCATGGCAGTTGATGCTTATGCATTCGGGTACATCGCCGCATGGACGTGAGGGCGCTTGGCGTGCTAATCCTCCGATATATCGTGCCTGGGTCTCTGGCTAGGTGATCGAGCCGGATCGACTCCTAGTAATGAGCGGACCCGGGGGGGGAAACGCTTGACCGTGAAAACGGTCATGGACGCTGCAAGCCCTGCAGTCACTAGCGAGAATCGCGCGCTCCACGAAATCGTCGCCGAATCGTCCACGAGCGGAATCGTGGTCTGCGACGAGAGCGGTTCCTTGCTCTATGTCAATTCCCAGACCGGAACGATCTTCGGTTACCACCCCTCAGAGCTGACCGGACTCCCTCTCGACACGCTCCTCCCGTCCAACCACGCTCCCACGGATGGACGCCGGACCTGGTCCGATCCGGATCTCGACCGGGGCGCCCGCGGTCGGCGACTCGGACGCCGGAAGGATGGCTCCGAATTCACGGTCGAGGTGGAATGGAGCTCGGCCCGTGAAGGAGGGCGGCGCCTCCTCGTGGCTTCCCTGGTCGATGCGGCGGCGACTCGTCATCCGGAACGCACGACGCAGGCGATCCTGTTCGAGCGTGTGGTCGCCGACTTGGCGGCTCGGTTCGTGAGCCTCGCTCCCACCGAGGTGGATGACGCCATCATCGACAGCCAGCGCCAGATCGTCGAGGCGCTCGAGATCGACCGGTGCCTCCTGTGGCAGTTCGTCGGTGACGAGGACGAGCTGATCTACACGCATGCCTGGGTCCGCCCGGGGTTCGAGCCCCCTCCCCCGACGGCGCCCGCCAAGGAGCGGTTCCCTTGGTTCCTCGACAAGATCCGAGCGAACGAGGTCGTCTGGTTCGACTCGGTCGATCAGATACCCGCGGCGTTCGACCGGGACAATGCCCGTCCTCACACGAAATCGAACGCGATCATCCCCATGGAAGTGAACGGATGCGTCGTAGGCGCCCTGTCGTTCGCCTCGCTTCGCCGCGAGCGCTCGTGGACCGGGGACGTTCTCGACCGGCTGCGGCTCGTGGCCGCGGTGTTCGCGCAGGTCCTGGCCCGGCGCCAGGGCCAGGTGGACCTCGAACATGCTCTCCGCGAGGTCGAGCGCCTTCGCGACCGGCTCGCCTCGGAGAACGTACAGCTCAAGCATGAGGTCACGTCCCTACGGACGACACGTGCCATCGCGGCCGAGAGCGCCTCGGTCCGGAGGACCCTGGCCCAGGCCGAGCAGGTCGCGGCCACCGATTCGACCGTGCTCCTCACCGGGGAGACCGGATGCGGCAAGGAGGTCTTCGCCCAGGCGATCCACGATTGGAGCCGGCGCCACGCTCGACCGATGGTTCGCGTGAACTGCGCGGCCATCCCTACCGCCCTCATGGAGAGCGAGCTCTTTGGCCGCGAGCGCGGCGCGTACACGGGCGCCCTCTCCAGCCAGATCGGCCGGTTCGAGCTCGCGTCCGGGACGACCATCTTCCTCGACGAAGTCGGCGACCTGCCGCTCGAGGCCCAGGCCAAGCTGCTCCGGGTGCTCCAGGACAGGACCGTGGAGCGACTCGGGAGCGTTCGCCCCATCCGAGTCGACGTGCGCGTGATCGCCGCCACCAACCGCGACCTCAGGAAAGCCATCGCCGACCGGACCTTCCGCGGGGATCTCTTCTATCGCCTCAATGTCTTCCCCATCGAGGTTCCACCATTGCGCGAGCGGATCGAGGACATCCCGGTCCTCGTCTGGACCTTCATCGACGAGTTCTCGAAGGCGTTCAACAAGAGCATCGAGTCCATCTCGAAGGTGAGCCTCGCGGCGCTCCAGCGCCACCCCTGGCCCGGCAACGTCCGCGAGCTCCGGAACGTGATCGAGCGGGCCGTGATCGTGGCCAAGGGACCGTCGCTCGTGATCGAGCCTCTTCGCGCCGAGCATGACGACATCGCCGCATCGACCAGTCTCGCCCACGTGGAGCGGGAGCATATCCGCGCCATTCTCGATCGAGTCGGCTGGCGTGTTCGCGGGGACCAAGGCGCCGCCGAGATCCTCGGGATCAAGCCGACGACGCTCGAGAGCCGGATGGCCAGGCTCGGGATCCGGCGCCCCAAGCGTTAATCAATCCGACACGAACCGAAGGGAGCCTATGACACGCATTCGCACGGCGGGCGCGGTTCTTTGCGGTGCCGCTTTCATCGTGGCGCTCCTCTACGCGGTGGTCATCACCTACGCGACCCGCATCGTGTTCGACCCGGTCGTCTTCTCGACCCGCGTGGCGGACAGCCTCGCCGAGCCCCCGGTCGCCCGCATCGTCGCAGGCCAGATCACCGATCAGATCGTGAACGTTCAGCGCGAGCTGACGCCCTATCGCCCCATCGTGCTCGGGACCGTGCAGCAGATCGTGGCCTCGGCGCCGTTTCGCGCGATCGTGAGGCAGGCGGCCCGGAAGATTCACCCCATCCTGATCACCCACGGGGCCGATCTCTCGCTCACGCTGTCCGACGTCCAGGTGATCGCGAAGGAAGCCCTGTCGGCCAATCCGGCCCTGGCGTCGAAGCTGCCCGCCAAGGTGCAGTTCGTGCTCGGCTCGAACGAGAAGTTCCCGAGCGGGAAGCTCCTCCTCCGCATTCTCAAGACGGGCCACAGGCTCCAGCGCCGGGCGGGCATCTGGCTCGGGATCGGATTCCTGTTCGGGACCGCGGGCCTCTTCACCGCGCGGAACAAGAACCGCTACCTCCTGGGCGTCGGGATCGGCCTCACGGCGACGGCCTTCCTCATCGCGGCGTTCGCGCGCTTCGGCGGCGCCATCCTGTCCACGTTCGCGCGGACACCGACCGGAGCCGATCTCATGCGCGGGCTCTGGCCGGTCTTCGTCGGCCCGCTCGCCTTTCGCATGATCGTCCTGGGGGGCCTGGGTATCGTCCTCACTGCGTCCGTGACCTCGCTCCTCCAACGGCTGGACGCGAGCGCCGCGCTCCGGTTGGCCTGGAGGGGCGCGCGGTTTCGGCCCGAACAGCCCGGCCTCATGATCCTCCGAGGTCTCGCGCTCGTGGCCGCCGGATGCATCGTCGCCTTCCATCCCATCGAGACTCTTCAGGTCCTCGCGGTCCTCAACGGCGGCCTTCTCCTATTCATAGGGCTTCAGGACGTGTTCACCACGGCCACGCGATTTGCCGGGCAGAAAGCCGCTCGCGCCGAGACGCCCGCCGCGCGAGGCTGGCGGAGGTCCCTGTCGGCGACGGTGGCCGTCGTGGTCGTGGCGCTTCTCGTGGCCGGCGCGGTCTACTGGCTCGCGCGCGATCCTGCCGAGCCGGAGCCGATCGGCCCCCGCGCCATCGTGGCGGTGAACGGCTACCCAGAGCTCCGCGACCGGAGACTGGACGAGGTCGTCTTCCCCACCACGCACAACTCGATGTCCGCGGCCTCGCTGGCCAACTGGATGTTCGCGAACCAGGAGCGGTCGATCGAGGACCAGCTGGAGGATGGCGTGCGCGGATTCCTCATCGACATCCACTACGGCGACCCCGTGAAGGGGCGCATCCGGACGGTGCTCGACAACGAAGGCAACGCGATCAAGAAATACGAGGCCGTCCTCGGCAAGGAGGGCCTGGACGCGGCCATGCGCATCCGCAACCGCCTCGTCGGCGAGCCGGACGGGGACCGCGACATCTATCTGGCGCACGGCTTCTGCGAGCTGGGGTCGACGCGCTTCATGGACACCCTCGAAGCGATGAAGGACTTCATGAGCTCCCATCCGGACGAGGTCGTGATCATCGTCATCCAGGACGAAGGGGTGAAGCCGGCCGACGTGGCAGCGCACTTCGAGAAGAGCGGACTGATCGACTACGTGTACCGCGGCCCGGTCACCGGACCGTGGCCTACCCTCGGAGACATGGTGACGCGTGGGGAGCGTTTGGTCGTGTACGCGGAGAACGACACGACCGGAGTGCCCTGGTATCACCTCATGAAGGGCAACATCCAGGAGACCCCGTACGGCTTCCACTCCCCCGAGGAGTTCTCGTGCAAGCCCAACCGCGGAGGCCGGACGGGATCGCTCTTCCTCATCAATCACTGGATCGAGACGGCCCCGGCGTCGAAGCCGAGCAACGCCGCCATCGTCAACGCCTACGACGTTCTCTTGAAGCGTGCGCGGCAGTGCCGGCGCGAGCGGCGGATGGTGCCCAATCTCCTCGCCGTCGACTTCTACCGGACGGGAGATCTCTTCCGGGTCGCGCGCGCCCTGAACGGCATCCCGGAGCCCGATTCCACGGTGGCCACCCGTTGACCGCCGACGTCGCCCTCCTGACCGAGGCGCGCTTCGCGGCCGAGGTCGCTGGGGACGACGCCTACCTCGCGAACATCCTGCTCGACGACCGTCTGCTCGCGGACGCGCTCCGCGCACGGGGCCTCACCTCGACGCGCGTGGATTGGGCGCTGCCGGACATCGACTGGTCTCGCTACCGGTGCGCGATGTTTCGGACGACCTGGAACTACTTCAAGCGCTTCCGCGAGTTCCAAGCCTGGCTCGGGCGCGCCGAGCGCACGACGCGCGTGCTCAACACGCCCGCGACCGTTCGGTGGAACTGGGACAAGCACTACCTGGCCGACCTCGAGGCGCAGGGCATCCCGGTCGTGCCCTCGCGGTTCATCGAGCGCGGCGAGGCGCGATCGCTGGGGCACATCCTCGCCGAGAGCGGGTGGTCCGACGCGATCGTCAAGCCCTGCATCTCGGGCGGCGCGTATCACACGTATCGGATCCACGCGGGAAACGCGGCCGAGGTGGACGAGGCGGTGCGCGGCCTGCTCGACGACGGCTCGCTCATGCTCCAGCCATTCCAGAACGAGATCGTCCGAACGGGCGAGGACACGCTGATGGTCCTGGGGGGGCGGTACACGCACGCGGTGCGAAAGCGAGCCAAGGCGGGAGATTTTCGCGTGCAGGATGACTTCGGGGGAACGGTCGAGCGGCTCGAGCCCGAACCGCAGCAGATGGAGCTGGCGGAGCGCGCCATGGCGGCGTGCGTACGAGCCGGATTGCCTGCCCCCGTCTACGGGCGCGTGGACATGGTGCGGGGCAACGACGGGCGCTTCGCTGTGATGGAGCTCGAGATCATCGAGCCGGAGCTGTGGCTCCGCTACCACCCGCCCGCCGCGGATGTGCTGGCCGACGCGATCGCCGCGGCTCTCCACACCGGCGTCTCGGGCCGAGAGGAGCGGCTGGCGTGAGGCGCCATTCGCTCCTCGCCCTGGCGTTCGCCTTACTGCCCCTCGCCTGTGGGCAGGCCCACGCCCAGCAGTTCAACTCGGACAGCTACCTCTCCAAGGCCCATGGGATGGCGACCATCATCCTGACGTACGGAGACCGCAACGACATCTTCATGAACACGTTCTCCCTGCTCCCCCGCTGGGAGTTCACCGCCGCGGTCTACGTCTACAACACGGACGACGACCCGAAGACGGACGACGGCTATTCGACGTCCCTCTACGCGAAGTACATGTTCTACGAGAACAAGGCGAAGACCGGTGGATTCGCCGTGAAGGCGGGGACGGGCATGGATCCCGGATACCTGGTGACCGTCGGGCTGCAGGACGCCTTCAAGACGTACTGGACCAACGCGCCCGCAACCCTGCCCCTTTTCGACAACAAGCTTTCCTGGGACATCATGCCTGGGGCGAGCGTCACGCTCGACTACGGCTCGGACAACGTCACGGCCGCATCGTTCACCTATTCGACCCGCCTGGCCTGGTACCCGACGAGTCCGAAATGGTCCCTCGTCGGCGAGGTTTTCGGGTCGGAGGGAGGAACGACCGCGATCCCCGAGTACAAGGTCGGCCCACGCTGGGAGCCGAACCAGCACGCCGTGATCGCCTTGACCTACGGTCAGGAGTTCAACGGCAGCCAAGGCGCCGGCTGGGAGGCCGGCGTCATGCTGTTCACGCCCCCCTTCCTCTGCCTTGGGGGCTGCGAGAAGTAGCGCCCCGGCCACCGCCCGTGTCGGAAAATGCACATTGTTGGGGTGTTCTCCTCGCATTTGGCTGTGACTGGCCAGGTCCTAGCCACCCCTCCGAACAGCTGCCCAATCGCTAACACATTGTGAAATAGATATTTACCGGCACCATAAATCACCCCGCGGCATTTGGCATGCTGAATGCGAATAGCGTGGGTGAAGGCTGAAGGGAGGTGACCGGAGATGACGAACAAGGAAGCTGAGGATCGCGCGGGCAAGCTTGGACTCTCAGCGTGGGTAGTCCAGGCGGTGGTGGTGGGACCTCAGTCTCACACGGTCGACCTGAAGTGCGTGGGGTTTGCTTCGATCGAATTTCCACTGGCGGAAGCGGAGACGTGGGAAGAAGCCTTCCTGCACGTGGAACATACGATCTTCCGAGCCTGACTTTTTAAGACACCGATTATTCCCCGGAGCCCGGCGGCCCATCCGCCGGGCTCCTTCGCGTTTTGCAAGCGCGCGTTCTTGAAGCTCAGGGTCCAGCGATCAGGCCGCTCTCGCGAAGACGCTGAAGGCGCTGCTTCGGATCGGGGTCATTCGGGATCACTTCCGCGGCCCGCCCGTAGAACGCGGCGGCCTCGGCGTAGCGGCGCTGCCGTTCGCGAAGCGCGCCGAGACTCATGAGCGCGGTCGGCTCCCGCGGATCGATCCGGACCGCTTGCTCGAGAGCGTGCGACCCTTCGTCGTAGCGCCCCTGCGTCGACTCCAGCACGCCGAGATTGACCCACGCCTCCAGGAAGTCGGGGCGTTCCCGAATGGCGTTCTTGTAATGCTCCTCCGCCGGCCCCAGCTTCCCCTCGCCGTGGAGCTGCTCCCCCAGGTTGTATTCCGCGTCGGCGTTCATCACCGCCGCCATCGGGCCCTGCCCCAGGTTGGAGACGAGGAGCAGCACCACGAGCGCCGCCACGGCCGACGCGCGCCGTACCGTAGATGCCGTCCGGAACCAGAGAGCTCCGCCGGTGGCGAAGATCGCAAAGTACGGGACGAGCGGGACCCGGTAGCGCGCCGCGATGAAGAAGGCGAGCACGCCTGCGGCGTAGAGGATCGTCACGGGGGCCAGGAGCGGCGCGCGCTTCCACGAGACGGCCAGTCCGACGATGCCGATCGGGGCCAGGAGCCCGAAGGGAAAGGCCACGCCGGGGACCTTCCAGAGTAGGACGCTCAAGACCTGTGAGTAACGGCGCGCGGGGTAGATGGCCTGATTGCGGTAGATCTCGTCGCCGCCCAGGAAGAGGCGGAGTTTCTTCACCTGGAGCGCCGCGAACGCCAGAGGATCGTGCGTCATCCAGCGAATCACGCGAGCGGTCCAGTACTGCGACGCGCCGCTCTGGGTCACGACACCGTTCGCGAACGGTTCCTTCGTGAACTCGACCCAGACGCGGTCCGGCCGGATCCCGACCGTGCGGTCGTACTCCGGATTGTTCCCGATGTAGAGATTGATCCCCGCGTTGGACGAGATCGGGACGAATTCTCCGCCGTGCGTCACGTTCCTCAGGGTCGCCGGGGCGATCGCGACGGCGGTGCCCACGAGGACCGCCCAGAACCGGCGCCGCGCGACGGCTGCCATGGCCGCCGCAATCACGAGCGACGTCGCCGTCACCAAGGACGCGAGGCCGGCGACGAAGCCGGCGGCGATCCACAGGCGCTCCGGCTTCTCCGCGTCGGGGGCACGAACCGCGAGGGCCACGGCCGCAAGCTGCAGGACGATCGTCAGGGAGGCGGCCAGGAGCTCCCCGTCGAAGTAGATCAGCATTCCGTAGAAGGCGACGATGTACCCCGCGACGAGACCCGCGCGCGCTCCGAAATGCCTCGCTCCGATCCAGGCGGTGAGCACCGAGGACGCCGCTCCGAAGAGCGCCTGCACGATTCTCGGCAGGAGGAAATTGGGCGACCCCACGATGCCGTAGAGCATGGCGAGGAAGTAGGAATACCCCGGCGGCTGCCAGAAGACCCGGTCCGGGTGTCCGTGCCCGGTCGCGATCGAGACGGCCGCTTGGTTGTACGTGAGCGCGTCGATGATCGGATGGTCGAACCATGGGCTCTGCCGCATCGCGAGGATGTGGACGAGGCGCAACGCGAGCGAGGCCGCGAATAGAGCAGTGAGCTGTCGTGACGTGAGGCCGCTGCCTCGTCCGGGAGCCCGTTTCGGACGCGGCCCTTTCGGCTGTGTCCGGCGCGCGGCGCGGCCCGGGGGCGCCGGGCGAGGCTTGGGGGTCGTCAACGATCGTCGGGGCGGAAGAGGATCCAGGTCTCGAGCGCGGGCGACACGCGCTCGTGAAAGCGCACCTCGTAGCCGCAGTGCTCGTAGAGGAGCACGTTCTTGGGATCCTCTGTGCTCAAGCTCACGCCCGTCGACTCCGGATGCTCGCGCGAGAGCCGATGCACTTCGTCGAGGAGCAAGCGCCCCACGCCCTGGCCCGCGTGTGTGCGGCGCACGCCCAGCATGTTGAGGTGGTACTGAGGCCCGGGCACGATCAGCCGCTTCCAGGTCTCGACCAGGCGCTCCATCCGCTCCTTGGCATCCTGGCCGAGCTCGAGCCAGAGCGCGTCGTGGCGGGCGTCGAACTCTGTCGAGGGAGGCCCCGGATCGCCGGGAGGCGTCAACGTGGCCACACCGACCACTTGGCCCCCCTCCTCGATCGCGAGGATGGGATGACCGTGGTCGATGCGGCGCGCGACGAAGACTCCGATCAGCATGCGGAGACGTCGATCGTAGTCCGCGCCGGCATCGCCGACCGCGTAGCGCATGACGGGATAGTCGTGGAACGCGTCGAAGAGGGCTTCAACCACCTCATGGGCGCGTCCCGCCGGCACCTGACGCGGCAGGTGAACGGTGTTTCCTCGATTCGCTGATGACCGGTTCAATCACGCCTCCTTGTCGTCGCCCCGTTGGATCATGGGCGAGGCTCCGCCAGGATGCTCTCGTAGAGAAACAAGTCGGCCTCCGAGAAACAGCAGAAGATCACTTCGGACAAGGTCGGACACTCGAGGGTCGCGCTTCGTACGGAGTCGACGGCGATGGGCGCCGCGAGCTCGATCGGATAACCGTACGCGCCGGTGCTGATGGCGGGAAACGCGACCGTTCGTGCTCCGGCTGACGCAGCGATTTCGATCGACCTTCGGTAACAGGACGCCAGCTGCTCCGACTCGCGGAGCTCTCCGCCGCACCAGACAGGGCCGACCGCGTGGATGACGAACTTCGCCGGCAGCTTGTAGCCCCTCGTGAGCTTCGCGTCGCCCGGCTTGCAGCCGCCGAGCTGCATGCACTCGAGCTGGAGCTCCCGCCCGGCTGCTCGATGGATCGCGCCGTCCACGCCGCCGCCGCCGAGGAGAGTCGAGTTCGCCGCGTTCACGATGGCGTCCACGTTGAGCGTCGTGATGTCGGATCGAATCGCGCGAAGTCGGGCCATGGTTCGGCGATCGTAGCGCCTGGCTGGTGGCGGGCAAAGAAAAAGGCCCCTCGCTTTCGCGAAGGGCCTTCTCAATTTACTCCCGGCGGCGACCTACTCTCCCACACAGTCTCCCGTGCAGTACCATCGGCGCTGGAGGGCTTAACTTCTCTGTTCGGAATGGGAAGAGGTGTGACCCCTCCGCCGTAGCCACCGGAAAGTTCGGCTCGGTGCGCGCTCGCGCGCGACCGTCGTCAAACCAACCGAATACCGAGTTGACGGTGCGAACCACCTGACATCTAGAAGTCCGATCAAGCCGCACGGACGATTAGTACCGGTCGGCTGAACGCGTTAACCGCGCTTACACCTCCGGCCTATCAACCTCGTCATCTCCGAGGGTCCTTTAGCCAGCTTATGCTGGGGGATATCTCATCTTGGGGCGAGTTTCGCGCTTAGATGCTTTCAGCGCTTATCTCATCCGGACATAGCTACCCGGCAATACCGTTGGCACGATAACCGGTACACTAGAGGTCCGTCCGACCCGGTCCTCTCGTACTAGGGCCAGCTCCCCTCAAATATCCTGCGCCCGCGATGGATAGGGACCGAACTGTCTCACGACGTTCTGAACCCAGCTCACGTACCGCTTTAATCGGCGAACAGCCGAACCCTTGGGACCTTCTCCAGCCCCAGGATGCGATGAGCCGACATCGAGGTGCCAAACCCCGCCGTCGATGTGAACTCTCGGGCGGGATCAGCCTGTTATCCCCGGCGTACCTTTTATCCGTTAAGCGATGGCCCTTCCACACAGAACCACCGGATCACTTTGGCCTGCTTTCGCACCTGCTCGACTTGTTGGTCTCGCAGTCAAGCTCCCTTATGCCAATGCACTCCACGCGCGATTACCAACCGCACTGAGGGAACCTTTGCACGCCTCCGTTACTCTTTGGGAGGCGACCGCCCCAGTCAAACTGCCCGCCTGGCAATGTCCCTCCGCCGGATTCACGGCTGGAGGTTAGAATTCCGACATCACAAGGGTGGTATTTCAAGGTTGGCTCCACGAGAGCTAGCGCTCCCGCTTCATCGCCTCCCACCTATCCTACACATGCGGTGTCAAAACCCAATACCAGGTTACAGTAAAGGTGCACGGGGTCTTTCTGTCCAGTCGCGGGTAAGCGGCATCTTCACCGCTACTACAGTTTCGCCGAGCTCTTGCAGGAGACAGCGGTCAAGTCGTTACACCATTCGTGCAGGTCGGAACTTCACGTCGATCCGCGATTACTCGCGGCGCAGACTATACGTTCACCTGACCGAAGCGAGTTGAGCTCCCGCTTCCGTGTTGATTGCATTCTGATTTCGAATGGATCAGGGCCGGCGTCTTATGGAGCGTCGAGGATTGCTCCATCCAGGGATCTCACCCCTGAGTCGTTACGGGGATCGCGTCACCGCGATCTTACCCTCGGTATGGCCCGCGGCGCCTGCACAGCGCCGGTAGGGTTCCACCGATTTGAGCCGGTTGATGAGTGCGATCGCTCGCACTCCGGGCAGTTCAACTACCCGACAAGGAATTTCGCTACCTTAGGACCGTTCATGATTGTTACTCCCGACCTGGGTCGGGGGCGCCGGCATTTCTGCGGCGCTCTTCACGTCGCCATGAAGATCGGACTATCCCATCACAGCTCGATGGAGCTGCGTCTGGCGTCTAGTCTCTGAGGATTCTCGAACGCCGCGAGGATCGCTTCGTCCAGATAACGGCGTTTGCCGCCGTCGTTCATGTCCGCGCGAATTCGCAGGATTGCTTCGATTCCTTCTCGACTCAGATGCCGTCCCTCTCGAAGAAGCGATTCGAGCTCCTTGAACTTCGCGAAGTCTCGTTGCTTCTTGGCGGAGAGGAATCGGAATCGGTCGAAGAAGGGAATGACACTGTCGCGGATCGACGTGAGGTTGTTCACTTCGTAGTACCACACGCCGTCTCGCCTTTGCCGCATCGTCCCGCAGCCGAGGTATCGCTTGAATTTACTCAGGATGACTTCGTCGCGTTGGGAGATGTTGAAGCAGAGGGAGACTTTCCACGGCATCCGGTAATCGCCTCTCGGGCGAAAGGAAACATTGAAGCTTCCTTCGCCGTCGGCGAAACCGGCCAGGTAACACCCGATCTCTACCGGGATTGACCTGGTGTCTAGCAACTGTCCGAGCCTTTCCTGCTGATTGCCCGCACCGCTCGCATTGTCACTGCCGTCGATTTCACGGCGAGTAGCGGCGGATTCTCCGGGTGTTCCAGCATATGGCCAGATTTTAGAACTACAGTGGTCCGTTCTATAGTTACGGCCGCCGTTTACCGGGGCTTCAGTTTGCGGCTTCGCCTTGCGGCTGACCACGCCCTTTAACCTTCCGGCACCGGGCAGGTGTCAGTCCCTATACGTCGCCTCTTCGGCTTAGCAGAGACATGTGTTTTTGGTAAACAGTCGCTTGACCCCATTCACTGCGGCTCCGTTCAGCTCCAGTCGCGAGGACTTTCACATACTAGGAGCACCCCTTCTTCCGAAGTTACGGGGCTATTTTGCCGAGTTCCTTCTGCAAGACTCACTCGAGCACCTTAGGATACTCACCCCGCCTACCTGTGTCGGTTTGCGGTACGGACGACCCGCAGACTCGCGTAGAGGTGTTTCTCGGCAGCATGATTAGGACCAGTTTGTGAGCTTTCGCTCTCCCCATCACCTCTCGGAGTAGCGACCCCGCGGATTTGCCTGCGGGATCCTCCTACTGGCTTAGACCCACACTTCCGATCGTGGGCTGGTCTTTCACTTCTGCGTAACCCCTTGGCGTCTTGATCGCCTGCGGACCGGTACAGGAATTTTAGCCTGTTTTCCATCGCCTACGCCTCTCGGCCTCGGCTAAGGGCCCGACTAACCCTGAGCGGATTAACCTTCCTCAGGAAACCTTAGGCTTTCGGTGACCAGGTTTCTCGCCTGGTTTCTCGCTACTCGTTCCGGCATAATCACTTCTGGTTCGTCGACGGAACCTTACGATTCCGCTTCATCCTACAACAGAACGCTCCCCTACCGCGTACGACGTCGAAACGCCGCACACCCGCAGCTTCGGTGGTGGACTTGAGTCCCGGA
>Ga0207428_10000659_pt1 | contig 40458 bp, 44 predicted proteins | sample RhiMethybrSRZTD1_FD_187600 | JGI IMG/M metagenome (GOLD analysis project Ga0207428, IMG submission 187600) | Populus rhizosphere microbial communities from Tennessee, USA - Rhizosphere MetaG P. TD hybrid SRZTD1 (SPAdes) (version 3) | ecosystem: Host-associated > Plants > Roots > Rhizosphere >...
GGGCTCCAGTTCCTGGCCGGCGACGGATCGACCTCGCCGGACCACGAGATCAACCACGAGCGGTTCGCCGAACGCCTGAGGGCGCTGGACGTGACCGCCCTCGATGCGTCACCCGCGCAGGATCAGAACGGGTTCGCGGTGACGCCGGCGACCGCCCAGCGGTACGGACTGCGGACCCTCACCGACCTCGCGCGGGTCTCCCGCCAGATGGTCTTCGGCGGACCGCCCGAATGCCTCCAGCGACCGTTCTGCCTCCCCGGTCTCGAGCGGACATACGGGATCGAGTTCCGCGATGTGATCAGCAACCTCGACGCCGGTGGACCGCGAACCGTCTCCGCCCTGGCGGAGGGGACCGTGGACGTTGCGCTCCTGTTCACAAGCGATGCGGCGATCGACCTGAACGACTTCGTCCTTCTGGAGGATGACCGGAGCCTCCAGCCCGCCGAGAACGTCACGCCCATCATCCGGACCGACGTGCTCGACCGCTTCGGGACAACCCTGGCCGAGACCGTGAACGCGGTCTCCGCGCTGCTGTCCACCGGCGAGCTCCGAACGCTGAACGCGGAGGTCGCGCGCGGTGCGACCCCCCAGCAGATCGCGTCTCGCTGGCTCGTGTCGAACGGTCTCCATCCGGGGCTGCAGTAGAGTCGCCGAACGACGATGGACGCGAGGACCGAAGGGATCGAGCGAGGTAGGCCCAGGGATCACGGCCACCCCGAACCGCGTCGTCGTCCATCGGGCGAGCCGCCCGCGCTCCCTCACGAGCTCGGCCGCTCCGGGAAGTTCTTCCTGCTCCTGGTCCTGTACTTCATCATCGTCATCACCGCGTTCCTCGTGTTCCCGTCGCTCGAGAGCGTCTTCGAGCGATGGGACCACACGCGGCAGCTGTGGGTGACGGATCTACGGACCCCCGGGCTCACCCGCGTGATGCTCGTGATCAACGGCCTGACGTCCAGCTGGACGATCCGCGTGATCAGGTGGAGCGTGATCCTCGCGCTGGTCGTGTTCCGTCGATGGCGTCACCTGTTCGTGTTCCTCGGCGCCCTCATCGTCACCGAAATCGTCGCCTACAACGCCTCGTCGATCATCGCGCGACCGCGGCCGCTGGGGATCCCGATCCTCACGGGGTGGCAGGGGTACTCGATGCCGTCGCGGCCGATGGCCAGCGTCGCGGTGTCGGCCGTCGGCGCCATGTACGCGCTGATCGTGGCGGGCAAGCCTCGCTCGATCGCGAAGTGGGTGATCGGGATCATCCTCGTGATCCTGGGCTTCGCCCGCGTGTACCTCGGCGTGGACCACGCCACGGATGTCGTGATGGGGGCCGTGTTCGGCGTGGCGGTCGGCGTTGCGAGCTTCCGCCTGTTCGCGCCGAACGATCTGTTCCCCGTGTCCTACCAGCGGGGGAAGGCGGCCCACCTGGACGTCGGCGGCCGGCGCGGCGAGGCGATCGTCACGGCGATCCGCGACCAGCTCGGACTGGCGGTCCTGGACGTCAAGCCGGTGGGCCTGGAGGCGTCCGGCGGCTCGACCCCGCTTCGGATCAAGATCGAGGCGACCGACGAAGAGCCCGAGCGCTACGTCTTCGCCAAGCTGTACGCGAAGAGCCACGTGCGGGCCGATCGCTGGTACAAGCTCGGCCGCACGATCCTGTACGGGGCGCTGGAGGACGAGAAGCCGTTCCAGTCCGTGCGCCGGTTCGTGGAGTACGAGGACTACACGCTCCGCCTGCTGCATGATCTCGGTATCCCCGTGCCCCGGCCGTACGGGATCGTCGAGATCACCCCCGAGCGCGAGTACATGATCGTGATGGAGTTCTTCGAGGGCGCGGTCGAGATCGGCGATGCCGACATCGACGACGGCGTGATCGACCAGGGGCTCGGCATGGTTCGAAGGATGTGGGACGAGGGGCTCGCGCACCGCGACGTCAAGCCGGCGAACCTCATGGTGCGCGACGGCGAGCTGAAGGTGATCGACGTGTTCTTCGTCCAGGTCCGGCCTTCGCCGTGGCGGCAGGCGGTCGACCTCGCCAACATGATGCTGGTCCTCGCCCTGCGCAGCGACGCCGAGCGCGTCTACGCGCACGCGCTCACCTACTTCTCCGAGGACGAGATCGCCGAGGCGTTCGCCGCGGCGCGCGGCGTCGCGAGCCCGACCCAGTTGCGCAACCACCTCAAGCAGGACGGCCGGGACCTCCTCGCCGAGTTCCGCCGGATGGCCCCCGAGCGCGAGCAGGTCTCGATCCAGCGCTGGAGCCTACGGCGGGTGCTGCTCACGATCGGGGTGCTGTTCGCGGCCTTCTTCGCGATGGGCCTGGTCATCAGCAACTGGAACGCGTTCGCATGAGGTGCCAACGGAGCATCGGCAGGGTCGGTGCCGTCGCGCTCGTCCTGTCGGCCCTCGCGTCGTGCAGCGCCCGGGCGGGCGACGCCACGGAGGCGAACTGCCCGATCGAGGAGGGCGAGCTCTTCGTGCTGATGGCACAGTCCGTCCCGAGCGCCACCCTCATCCCGTGCATCGAGGCCCTGCCGGCCGGATGGACGTACGGCGGCTCGGACGTGAGCAACGCGCTGGCGCGGTTCTGGCTCGACTCGGACCGCGGCGGCCTGCACGCCGTCGAGGTCTCGCTGACCGCCTCCTGCCGAATCACCGGGGCGGTCGATATCACGAACTCCACGAGCGAGGGCGGCGTCCGGGTCTACCTCGACGAGTTCGACCTGCATCCGTTCTCGGCGAACAAGTACTTCGTGTTCCCCGGCGGATGCGTGACCTACCGGTACCGGTTCGGTGCCGATGCCGAGGCGACCCTGGCCCTCGAGGCCGACGAGGCGGTGACGTTCGGCCTGCGCACCGTCCTGGTCCGTCAGGTCCGGGACGAGCTCGGGCTGACCCTGTGCGGCGCGGGCGCGCCTCCCTGCCTGAACGGCGACTAGCGTGCTCACGAACCACCGCCGAGCGATCTTCTGGTCGGCCGTCCTGCTCGGCGCGATGGTGTTCGTGTTCGCGGCGGTGGGGCGTCATCCGCCGTCGTCAGCCCCCACGACGACCCTCCCGTTCGTCGGCGAGTTCGACCTTTCGGTGTTCCACTGGATGGACGACATCCGCAACGGGGTCCTGACGCTCCTCGCTCGATTCCTCAACGTCCTCGGGGGCGGGATGGTCACGATCCCCCTCCGCATCATCGTGGCGGCGTGGCTCCTGTTCCGGACCCGGTGGCGGGCGTTCGCGACCTGGGTGATCACCTGGGCCGCGGCCGAGCTGATCGTCTCGGCCGCCAAGACGTTCTTCCACCGCGGACGCCCGCCCAACCCGCTGGTCGAGGTGGTCGGCTTCTCGTTCCCGTCAGGCCACGCGGTTGCCGGCGCCGCGATCGCCGTGGCCCTGGTGCTCGTCCTGATGCCGGCCGGCCGGGCCCGACGGCGATGGGAGCTCGCGGCCATCGCGTTCGCGTTCGTGATGGCGATGTCGAGGGTGTACCTGAACGCACACTGGTTCTCTGACGTGGTCGCGGGCGTGCTGCTGGGGGCGGGGGTGGCGCTCGGCACGGCCGGTGTCGTCACCGAGATCCGTGACGTAGCGCTGCGCCGGCGATCTCACCCGGCGGCAACCGGTCACGCCTAGCGGGCCCCCACTCGTCGTCGAGCGCCCAACGGGCTAGGCTTCTGTGGATGTCGACACCCCAGGCGGCCGAGCGCACCCGCAAGCCCCTGGGGTGGAAGCGCATCGTCGGCTACGTGATCTCTCTCGTGATCGTGGTCGGCATCTTCTGGTGGGCGATCCCGAAGTTCGCGGATTACCGGGACGTCTGGGCGGCGATCAAGACACTCACGCCGATCGAGACGTGGTCGCTCGTCGCCGCGACGATCTTCAATCTCGTGAGCTACTGGTGGGCGAACCAGGCAGCACTGCCCGGCCTCGGCATCGGCAAGGCCGCGGTGCTCACGCAGACGACGACCTCGGTCGCGAACACGCTCCCGGCGGGCGGCGCGATCGCCGTCGGGCTGACGTATTCGATCCTCGACTCCTGGGGCTTCAGCGGTACGAGTGTGGCCCTGTACGTCGGCGTGACCGGCATCTGGAACATCTTCACCAAGCTCGCCCTGCCGATGCTGGCGCTCGTGTTCCTCGCCCTCAGTGGTCATCTGACGACCACCTACATCCTGGCGGCGATCCTCGGCGTTGTCGTCTTGGGCGTTGCGGTGGGCCTGTTCGCCGCGCTGTTCCGGAGCGAGGCGTTCGCGATCAGGATCGGGAACTGGCTCGGTCGCGTCATGTCGTGGTTCCGCCGCCTCTTCCACAAGCCGCCGGTCACGACGTGGGGCGACGGCGCGGCACGGTTTCGTCGGGACACGATCGTGTTGGTGGGACACCGGTGGATCAGGCTGACCTGGACGACGGTGCTGAGCCAGGTCGCGCTGTTCCTGGTCTTGCTGCTCTCGCTGCGGGCACTCGGTGTCTCCGAGCAGGAAGTCTCCACCGCCGAGGCATTCGCGGTGTACGCGTTCTCACGGCTCCTCTCGGCGGTGCCGATCACCCCGGGTGGGGTGGGCCTGATCGACCTCGGGTACATCGGTGGACTCACGGCGTTCAGCGGCGAGGAGAAGGCCGCGATCGTGGCGGCGGTCCTGCTGTTCCGCGCGCTCACGTACGGGATCCAGATCCCGATCGGCGGGTTCACCTACATCGTCTGGCGCGTCAAGTCGGACTGGCGTCGTCCCGCCGACGCGGCAGCTCAGCGCGAGCGGTCCACGTACTTCGCGTTGGACAACGGCTCCTCCGCGCGGGTCACGAAGTGACGTCGTGGAGCACCACGAGCCCCCCGGCGATGACGACCGAGGGCGCGCGTCACAGCCTCGGGAGGATCACCTCCGGCCTCGCCATGGGTCCCTCGTCCCGATAGATGCCGACGAGCGCATCCTCCGGATCCAGCACCGCGTAGGGGCCCAAGATCCCGGCGGGTCCGAGTGGGCGACCGTGCGAGGCCGCTCGAGCCTCTTCCGGCTCCAGACGGATGCTGGGCAGGTGCTGGACGGCGCGTTCGACGGGCTGGAGCGTCCCGGTGCCGGGTGGGCGGGCCTCCTCGACCCGCAGCGACCCGATCGCCGTCCGGCGCAGGCCGACCAGGTGCGCGCCGCAGCCGAGCGACCGACCGACGTCGGCGACGAGCACCCGCACGTACGTCCCACCTGAGCAGGTGATCCTGGCCTCCAGATCCCGCCCGTCGAACGCGGTCACGTCGAACGCATCGACCCGGATCGGCCGTGCAGGCGCCTCGAGCACCTCGCCCCCGCGGGCCGCCTCGTAGAGCTTGCGCCCCCCGACCTTGACGGCCGAATAGGCGGGCGGCGTCTGCATCGACTCGCCGACGAGCGATGCGCAGGCGCGTTGCAGTTCGGATGCGCAGGCGCGTTTCAGTTCGGCGAGCGAAACATCGACCGGGGCCGTCCGGACGATCTCGCCGTCGGCGTCCAGCGTGTCCGTCTCCTCGCCCAACCGTCCGGTCGCCGCGTACGACTTCGGGAGCTCGCCGAGGTAGCGCAGCAGCCGGGTGGCTCGACCGACCCCGAGGACCAGCAGCCCCGTGGCCATCGGGTCGAGGGTGCCGGCGTGGCCGACCTTCCGCGTGCCGAGCGACCGGCGCACGACGTCGACCGCGTCGTGGGAGGTCATCCCGGATGGCTTGTCGACCAGCAGGAGCCCCTCCGGCGCCGGCGTCATCGATGGCTACGGGGTTGGAGGCAACTCGGCCCCGAGGGCTTCCTTGAGCGACTCGACCGTCGCCACCAGCCCCTTGCTCGAGGTGAAGCCCGCCGCGAGCCGATGCCCCCCGCCCCCGAATCGCGCGGCCGCGGCCGCCACGTCGTGCCCACCGCGAGAACGCAGGCTCACCTTGAACCGTCCGTCGCGCTGCTGCCTGATGATGGTCGCCACGTCCGCCTCGCGCGCCGTGCGGACCAGGTCGATCAGGTCGTCGGCGTCCCCGGGCTCCAGGTCGGCCGCGTCCAGGTCTGCCCGCGTGAGGTAGGTCCACACGAGGTCGGCTTCGGCGTCCACGCGGACCCGCTCGAGCACGACGCCGAGCAGCTTCAGGTACGCGATCCCGTGGTCCTCGTAGAGCGCCTGCACCAGCCTCGCGTGGTCGAATGGGAACTCGCGGAGCTCGGCCGCCAGGCGGAGCGTGTCGGGTCCGACCGACTCGTATTGGAACCGCCCGGTATCGGTGACCAGCCCCGCGTAGAGCGGCATCGCCGTCTCGACCCGGATCTCGCCCCCGAGCACCTTCACGAGGCGATAGACGAGCTCGCAGGTCGATGACGCCGATGGATCGATGATCGGGATGGTTCCAAGACCCTCGTTGGTGGCGTGGTGGTCGATCCAGATCAGCGTCGTCGCCCGCACCGCGGGAGCGCCCAGCGACGCCAGCCGGTCGAGCGACGCGACATCGCACGTGACCATCACGGCCGGGTCCTTCGGGAACTCGGACGGCGGGACCAGCGCATCGGTGCCCGGGAGCATCGAGGCCCACCGCGGTGGCTCGAACGGGTCGTTCGGGAACGAGCACACCGTCTGCTTCGCCAGGCCGCGCAGGTGATTGGAGAGGCCCAGCATCGAGCCGAGCGCATCGGCATCGGGGTTCACGTGACACGCGAGCGCGATGGTCGTGGCCTCCGACAGGGCCTCCGCCGCCCTCGCGAACTGATCCGTCGTCTTCACGTCCCCTCCTGATCGTGGAGCTGCCGGAGCAGCTGCTCGATGCGGTCCGGTCCCCCCTGCGTATCCTCCTGCTCGAACCGCAGCTCGGGGAGCACCTTCATGCGCACCTGGGTGCCGATCACCTTGCGCAGGTGCCCGCGGGCCGACGCGAGCGCGGCGGCCGTCGCCCGGTGCGCGCGTTCGTCGCCCAGCGTCGTGTAGAACACGCGCGCGAGGCGCAGGTCGGGGGTCACCGTGACGCCCAGGACCGTGACGAACCCGACGCGCGGATCCTTGAGCTTCGGGATCTCCTCCGCGAGGATCTCGCGGAACTCCTCCGAGACTCGGTCCGGCCGGCTCCCCTCGGGCATGCCGTTACGCGGATCTCGCGGAACTCCTCCGAGACTCGGTCCGGCCGGCTCCCCTCGGGCATGCCGTTACGCCTCCGGGTAGTGCAGCGTGAGCTCGCGGTCGATGACCTCGATCTCGCCCCAGCCGTCGACGAGCTTCTCGACCTCGTGCAGGACCCGGCGAGCGTGGTACTGCTCGCCGGCGACGGCGGCGACCGCGATCGCCGTGCGCTGCCACAGGTCGTGATGATCGACCTCCGCCACCGAGACGTTGAACGTCGAGCGGATGCCGCTGGTCAGGGTCTTCACGACGTGTCGCTTCTCCTTGAGGGAAGCGCATGCGGGGATGCGCAGGTCGAACCTCTCGAGGGCAACGAGCATCGACGTGTCCCTACAGCTCTCGGGCGACCTCTCGGACCTCGTACGCCTCGATGATGTCGCCTTCCTTGACGTCGTTGAAGTTCGCGATCCCGATACCGCACTCGAACCCCTCGCTCACCTCGCGGACGTCGTCCTTGAAGCGGCGGAGCGAGCCGATCCGGCCGTCGTACGCAACGACGCCGTCGCGGATGACCCGGGCACGCGCGTTCCGGATGATCGTGCCCTCCAAGACGTACGAGCCTGCGACCAGGCCCACCTTCGGGACGCGGAACACGGCACGGACCTCTGCCCGACCGAGCTGCGTCTCGCGCTCCTCGGGCTTGAGCATCCCGCCCAGGGCGCTGCGGATGTCATCGATCGCGTCGTAGATCACGCGGTAGAGCCGGACGTCGACGCCTTCCTTCTCGGCGAGATCGCGCGCCTGCACGTCGGGACGGACGTTGAACCCTACGACGATCGCCCTGGATGTCAGCGCCAGGTTGATGTCGCTCTCGGTGATCGCCCCGGCGGCGCTCCGGATCACGTTGATCCGCACCTCGTCCTGCGGCAGCTTGGCGAGCGCGTCCACGAGCGCCCCGATCGAGCCCTGCACGTCCGCCTTCACGATCAGATTCAGCTCGGGGACCTCGTCGCGTTCGGCCTGCGCCATCAGCTCCTGCAGGGTCGGCGGGCGCGCCGTCACCATCTCGGCCGCCCGGAACTTGGCCTCCCGTTCCTGCACGATGTGGCGCGCCGCGCGTTCGTCCTCGACCTCGCGGATGTCGTCGCCAGCGTTGGGGGTCGCGGACCAGCCGAGGATCTGCACCGGCTTGCTGGGACCGGCCTGCTTCACCTGCTGCCCGTTCTCGTCGAGCATCGCGCGGATCCTCGCCCACGACGTGCCCGAGACGACCGTGTCGCCGACGTCGAGTGTGCCTCGCTGGACGAGCACGCTCGCGACCGGCCCGCGGCCCTTGTCCAGGTGCGCCTCGAGCACGACACCACGGGCGCGACCGACCGGGTCGCCCTTGAGCTCCTCGAGATCGGCCACCAGCAGGATCGTGTCGAGCAGGTTGTCCAGGTTGGTCCGTGCCTTGGCGGAGACGTCGACGAACTCGACCGTCCCCCCCCACTCCGACGGGACGAGCCCCTGCTCCACGAGCTGCTGCCGGACGCGAGTGGGGTCCGCCTCCGGCTTGTCGATCTTGTTCACGGCGACGAGGACCTGGACGCCGGCGGCCCTCGCGTGGTCGAGCGCCTCGATCGTCTGCGGCTTCACACCGTCGTCGGCGGCGACCACGAGGACGGCGATGTCCGTCACCTGCGCGCCACGGGCACGCATCGCCGTGAACGCCTCGTGCCCCGGTGTGTCGATGAAGGTGACCTCGCGTCCGTTCGTGTGCACCTGGTACGCGCCGATGTGCTGCGTGATACCGCCGAACTCCTGGGAGACGACGTCGGTGCGCCGGATGGCATCGAGCAGCAGGGTCTTCCCGTGGTCGACGTGGCCCATGATCGTGACGACGGGCGCCCTGGGCTCGAGCCGACTCTCGTCGACCTCCTCGTCCGGCTCCTCCTCCTCTTCGACCCCGACGATCTCGGCCTCGTACCCGAGCTCGGGGGCGAGCAGGCCGAGCGCGTCGTCGGACAACGACTGCGACGCCGTCGCCATGTCACCCAGTGAGAAGAGGATCTTCACGATCTCGGCGACGCCTCGGCCAGTCTTGTCCGCTACGTCCTGGGGGGTCGACCCGTGGACGAGCTTCAACACCGGCAACGAGGGGCCCGCGGGTTCGGGGGCCGGCGGGGGTTCGACGCTGGGAGCGGCCTCGGCCGCGGGCGTCGGGGGTTCGGGCTCGGCGACCGGGGCCGGCTTGGGAGCGGCCGGCGGCGTCTCGGGCTCGAGGACCTCCTTCCTCTTCCTCGGCCGCGACGTGGGAAGTGGTTCCTCGACGGCCTCCTTGATCTTGGCCTCGGGGACTGCCTTGCCCCCCGAGGCTCGGAGCCGGGGCACAGCCTGATCGGGGACCGACGAGGACGCCGTGAGGCCGTCGATCCCCATCTCCTTCAGCGACGCGAGCAGCTCCTTGCTCGCGACCCCAAGCTCTTTGGCCAGTTCGTGAACCCTCAACGATCCAACTCCCCCTCGATATCCGTCCTAAGCGTAGCGGCTCCGTACTCGTCCAGACCGGTCCGGAGCCCACGCGCGAGCGCTCCCCGCGACAGGGCGGCCTCCACGCACGAACGCCGGCGATGCACGTACGCCCCCCTGCCCGGTCCCGAACCGCTGGGGTCCAGGCGGATCGAGCCTGCCGCGCCAACGTTCAGTCGCAGAAGGTCCGCCTTGGGTGCACGCCCCCTGCACCCGACGCACGTCCGCACCGGAACGTGCGCCGCCACGGCTACGCCTCCGCCTTCTCCTCCGCCGGCTCGACCGCGTGGACCACCAGGGTCTCCCCAGTACCGTCGGTCGTCGCGGCCGGCTCACCGTCGACGGTGCCTGCTTCCGACCCGTCGTCGGGGGCGGCCGAGTCGCCCTCGGACACGGTTGGGGCCGGCTCGCCGTCGGGAGGCTCGACCTCGGCGGCCGGGACCGACACCACCGGTGCAACCACCGGCCGAGGTCCTCGCTGCTCGTCGACGAATTGTGTCTCGCTCTTGATGTCGATCCGCCACCCGGTGAGTCGAGCGGCGAGCCGCGCGTTCTGCCCCTCTCGCCCGATCGCCAACGAGAGCTGGTAGTCCGGGACGATCACGAGCGCCGTCTGGGTCTCGGGGTCCACCCGCGCCTCGCGAACCTTCGCGGGCTGCAGCGCGTTCGCGACGAAGGTCGCGGGGTCCGAGCTCCAGGGCACGACGTCGATCTTCTCGCCGCGCAGCTCGGTCACCACGTTGCGTACGCGCGAGCCCTTCGGCCCGACGCACGCACCCACCGGGTCGACCGCCGGCTCGTTGGACGAGACCGCGATCTTCGAACGGTGCCCCGGCTCGCGAGCCACGGCCCTGATCTCGACGATCCCCTCGGCGATCTCGGGCACCTCGAGCTCGAACAGCTTCTTGAGGAGCCCCGGGTGCGTGCGGGAAACGACGATCTGCGGCCCCTTGCTCCCCTTGCGCACCTCGGTGATGTAGCCCTTGAGCCGCTCGCCGTTGCGGTAGGGCTCGCTCGGCACCTGCTCGGCCTGCGGGAGGAGCGCCTCCACCTTGCCGAGATCGAGCAGCGTGTACCGTCGCTCCGACTGCTGGACGATGCCGGTCACGACGTCGCCCTCCCGGCCGGCGAACTCCTCGTACGTCATCTCGCGTTCGGCGTCGCGGAGCTTCTGGAAGATCACCTGCTTCGCCGTCTGCGCGCCGATGCGGCCCTTGAACTCGTCGGTGACCGGGACCTCCTGCTCCGACAGGACCTTGGTCTCGACGGTGGTCTCGCCCTCCTCGTCCTCGTGCTCGATCCGCTCGAGCTGCTGGATCCAGACGCGGAGGTCGCCGTTCTCCGGGTCGATCTTCGAGCGCACGCCGAAGGTCTCCTCGTCGAGCTCCGGGTGCTGCTGCTTCCACCACGACTTGTAGGCGGATGCCATCGCCTCCTCGAGGCCCTCGAGGATCGTCTCGAACGCGATCCCCTTTTCCCGCTCGAGCTCGCGCAGCGCCGCGATCATCTCTTGGTTCATGTCTTGCTCCCTGCCTTCTTCCACTCGAAGACGGTTCTCGCCGAGGCGATGCCCCCGTAGGGGACGCGCAGCTCTCCACCCTCGGACGCGATGACGATCGCTTCCGCATCGGCCGAGACCAGCGCGCCCGCGATCATCTCTTGGTTCATGTCTTGCTCCCTGCCTTCTTCCACTCGAAGACGGTTCTCGCCGAGGCGATGCCGTCGTACGGGACGCGCAGCTCTCCACCGTCGGACGCGATGACGATCGCTTCCGCATCGGCCGAGACCAGCGCGCCCTCGTGGACCCTGCGACCGCTCACCGGCTCCACCGTCTTCACCCTCACCTGTTGTCCGACGCTCCGTTCGAAGTGCCGGGGCTCGCGGAGCGCCCGCTCGAGCCCGGGCGAGCTCACCTGGAGCTCGTACGGACGATCCTGCTCGAACCCCTCGAGGTCGAGCCGTCGCGACAGCCGCTGCGACGTCGCCGCGATCGTGTCCAGGACGATTCCGCTCGAACCCCTCGAGGTCGAGCCGTCGCGACAGCCGCTGCGACGTCGCCGCGATCGTGTCCAGGTCGACCCCGCCCTCCTTCTCGCCCCCGGCCTCCCGGTCGCCGCCCGCCCGGTCCACCGTCACCCGGAGGATCCGGCGACCGTCCTCCCGGCCGAAGGAGACCTCCCACAGCTCCAGTCCGGCAGCTTCCACGACCGGCCGGACCAGATCGCCGACCTCGTTCTCGCGCACCCCGAACGACCCCTTCGAAACAAAAAGTGGGCGCGAGCCCACTTCCGGGTGACCTTCGCTTGCGTTTCTCCTGCTCAGTATACCCGACGCGGATGGCTCCCAGGCAGGGAGGCGTGCCTCAGAGCGCCCTGCGCTGCCCGTCCGCGGTGCTCCAGTGGTCCCGCGCGGCCATCCGGCGGACGAGGCGCGGGTCGTCCCAGGCTCGATGCAGCCGGATCCCGAGCTCGCGGCACACGGCCTCGATCTGCTCCACCGTCTCGAACTCGTCCCGCACCCACAGGCCCGTCACGTCGATGAGCACGAGGTCCCAGGTCCGCAAGCCGACGTGCTGTGCGACCGCCTCCACCTCCGGCCGCAACTTGACGAACTCCCGAAGACCGCTCGGCGCCCTCATCGACGTGGCCCCATCCTGTTCATCGTCCACCCTACGGCGCGGTCGCGAGCAGGTCGATGGCGGCGCCGACGGCCTCGGCCAGGGGGGCCTGCGATCGCTCACCGGTCGCCCGGAGCTTGAGGTCGGCCGTGCCGGCCTCGACGCCCCGCTTCCCGATCACGACCTGGACCGGGCACCCGATCAGGTCGGCGTCGGCGAACTTCACCCCCGCGGTCTGGTCTCGGTCGTCGAGCGCGGCGTCCACGCCGGCGTCGAGCAGCTCCCGATAGACGCGCTCGGCCTCGGCGACCACGCGTTGCTGGTCTCGGTTGGCGAGCACGACCACGACCTCGAACGGCGCGAGCGCCTTCGGCAGTCGGAGCCCCATCTCGTCGTGGAACTGCTCGACCGCGGCCGCCAGGATCCGCGAGATGCCGATCCCGTGGCTCCCCATCTGGTACAGGCGCTCCGAGCCATCCTCGTCGACGAACGTGGCCTGAAGGGGAGCCGAGTAGCGCGTGCCCAGCTGGTAGATGTGGCCCACGACGATGGAACGACCGATCCGGAGCTCGCCACCGTCGATCGGGCAGCGGTCGCCCTCGCGCAGGGCGATCACGTCCTCGTATCGATCGACGCGGAAGTCCCTCGTGACGTTCGCACCGGTGACGTGGTATTCCGCCTCGTTGGCGCCGGTCACCCAGTCGCCGCCGCCACGCACCGAGTGATCCGCGAGGATCGTCACGTTCTCCCCAAGGCCCTGCGGGCCGACGTAGCCCTTCGCGAACCCTCGGGCCGCGAAGTCGGCGTCCTCGAACCGACGGACCGGCGCCGGGAACAGCAGACGCTCGACCTTCGCCTCCTCCACCTCCCGGTCGCCGGGGAGTAGGACCGCGACGATCTCGCCGCCCGCATCGAACAGCATCGTCTTCAGCGTCCGGTCGGCCGGCACGTCGAGCAGCTTGGAAACCGCGTCGATCGTCGCCGCGTCGGGCGTGTGGACCTTCTCGAGCGGCGCCGCACCGTCCGCCGACGCGGGTTCGGGCGGGCGCGGGGTCGCGGCCTTCCAGTCGGCCAGGTAGTCGCCGTTCACGCACTCGACGAACAGGTCCTCGCCCACGTCCGCGCGCGCCATGAACTCGTGGTTCACGTCCCCGCCGATCTGTCCCGGCTCGGCCTCGACCACGATGTACGACAGACCACACCGGTCGAACACCCTCCGGTACGCCGACAGCATGACCTCATAGGATGCCGCCATGCCCTCCTCGTCCCGGTCGAACGTATAGGCGTCCTTCATCAGGAACTCGCGAGTGCGCAGGAGGCCGAAGCGGGGGCGGAACTCGGGCCGAAGCGGGGGCGGAACTCGTCACGGTACTTCCACTCGACCTGGTACAGGTTCACGGGAAGGTCCCTGTACGAGGGGAGATCCCGGGCAACGAGCTCGGCCACGACCTCCTCTTGCGTGGGGCCGAGGAGTAGCTCCCGCTCGTGGCGGTCCCGGAGCCGAAAGAGCGTCTCGCCGTACAGGTCCCACCGGCCGGTCGCCTTCCACGGTTCGGCGGGCAGCAGGATCGGCATCCGGAACTCCTGCGCGCCCACCGCGTTCATCTCTTCGCGGACGATCCGTTCGATCTTGCGGATCGACCTGAGACCGAGCGGCAACGTGGTGTAGATGCCCGCGGCGACCTGACGCACGAACGCCGCGCGCAACAGGAGCCGATGCGACGCGATCTCCGCCTCGGCGGGATCGTCACGCAGCGTCGGCGCGAACACGGCCGAGAGCCTCATGGAGGCTCAGGATACCGGTCGCGATCGACCCTAGGTGTCGGTGACGACGCTGATGAACTGCTGCCACTGCGTCGCGGTCGACGCGTACTGATTGAAGGTCGCGATGTTCTGACCGTCCAAGGGGTCGCGGTTGATGGCGGTGAAGTCACCCCAGCGCTCCGGCCCTTGAAGGGCGTCGTAGGTCGTCAACCCGGCGTGCACGAGGAGTTGCGTCGCGGCGGTCGAACCCGGAGGGATCGTGGCGACCCAGGCGGAGAGGAACTCCCCGTGCGGCGCGCTCCCCCGGCTGTAGTTCACGAAGAGCGTTCCGGTGGAGTCGGTCGCCACGGTGGGCCACCCCACATCCACCTCCGGTGCCCCGACGATCCCTCTGCGCGCCACCCCACATCCACCTCCGGTGCCCCGACGATCCCTCTGCGCGCCACCACGGTGTTCTTGAGCATCGCGGCAGGGTCGATCTCGTACCAGCGGACGGCAGCCTCCGGGTAGGCCCCGGTCACGGTGTCCGGCTGGAAGTCCCTGAAGACCGTATGCGCGGTGAACAGCTGATTGCGATCCGCGTCGTAGAAGGCATTGATGAAGCGGTGATCTCCCGCGTCCCACCATAGATCGGCGTCGTTCGGATCGCCTCCGCCCTGCGTCCCCAGTGGCGGGAGCGATACCTTGCCCGTGCGCTTGGAAGCGCTCTTCAGGGCGAAGCCGGACGCCGTCGACTTGATGCGCCAGACCGTCAAGTAGTCGCGGTTCCCCTTCACGGGTTGGAAGGAGGTCAGCAGCTGCGGGCCGGGCGTCGCGCCCACGGTCTCGGCCGGCCGCAGCGTGAAGCCCGGGCGACCCTTGTCGTCCCGGGTCTTCGTTCCGGCGAACACCGTCGGCGTCGGCATCGGCTGGTTGCAGTCGTACAGCCCCACCTTGTCGATCGTCATTACCTGCGAGTACAGGAACCGAGCCGTACCGGTCGGGAAGGTGAACATGTTCGTGGTGATCGTCACGTGCGTCTCGTTGAAACCGATCCCCGGATAGTCGGCCCACGCGGCAGTCGCCCCTGGGACCTGGTCCCCCTTGAACGACACCGCGCACCAGGTCGTGGGATCGCTCGCCGTCGCGTTCGGGATCGCGACGCTGATGATCCGAGACAGACGCGGCGAGTTCTCTTGCACCAGATACACGAGCACGAAGGTGTCGCGGTACGGGTCGTAGATCACCTTGGGGTCGAAGACGAACAAGCCGGTCGAGCTCACGTGAAGCTGGCTCAGCGGGATGGGCGCGACCACTTGGAAGCCGTTTCGGTCATAGACGGCCATCTGGGTGTTGACGGCGGCGACGTAGAAGCTGTCGCCCAGGGCGCCCGTCGTGTCGGATGGCTTCGCGAAGGGATCGGCCAGGGCGTCGAATCCGGCTCCGACGAGGACCGGTGCCAGGGGGGTCGATGCGCCGGCCGCGCCGGGCGCCGAGAGGAATGGCCGAGCCTGCCGCCCGAACACGTCGAACGACGTGGCCTTGCGGCTGGACACGCCGGCGTCCCTCCCGTACACGATCGCTCGGGTCGCGGTTCGGCCTTGCGGTCGCCCCTCACGCCGCGCGGCGGCCGGCGAGGCGAGCATGCCGACGGCCGTCGCGAGACCGATCACGGCGCAGAGCAGCCTGCTGGACGTTCGCATCCCCGGATCCCCCCCTTGCTCGGTGGCGCAACGCTACCCCACGTCCGCGAGTCGAGTCGACCCAAGGGCGACGGAGGGGGACCGATCTCGGCGGGTCGCGGGTAGGGTACGGCTGCTTCACACGCCGAACCAACCCGGCGAAGGAGATCACGTGAGGGTCCGGCCCGATCGAGGATCGTTCGAACGCTCGGCCCAGGGCTTCGCGCTCGCGCCCGTGTGGACCGAGCTGCTGGCCGACGTGTCCACGCCGGTGGGCGTTTTCCCCGCGCTGGCGGGCGATGGGCCGGGCATCCTGCTCGAGAGCGTCGAGCGGTCCGAGCGCTGGGGGCGGTATTCGTTCGTCGCCGGCGATCCCGCCGCGATCGTCGTGCTCGACCGGGAGGGTCTCCGGATGCTCGACGCGACGGATCGACTGGCGGTCGAGATGCCGAACACCGGGGATGCGCGAGCCGATCTCGTCGCGTTGGCCTCGGCCCTGCGGGCGCCCCGGGTCGCCGACCTCCCCTCGCTCACCGGCGGCCTGATGGGGTTCCTCTCGTACGAGGCGGCGGGGCTCCTGGACGGGCATCCGTTCCCGAGCGGCGATGCCCTCGGGGCCCCGATCGCGCTGATGCTGGCGGACCGCGCCGTCGTGTTCGACCACTGGCGGCAGCGGCTGCTGCTGGTTGCACACGTCACCCCCGACTCGTACGACGAGGGCGCGGAGGCGCTGGAGGATCTGGCCGAACGGCTCTCGGCCCCGAACGCTCCGTCGCCGGAGCCACTGCCGGGAACCATGGCCGACGTCGACTCCATGGGAGAGCCCAACATGCCCGACGACCGCTACCGGGAGATCGTCCGGACGATGAAGGAGCACATCTCGGCAGGCGACATCTACCAGGGCGTGCCCTCACGCCGGCTCGGGTTCCCGTGCGCCGGCGGCGGGTTCCCCGTCTATCGAAGGCTCCGCGTCACGAACCCCGCCCCCTACATGTTCTTCGTCCGGATGCTGGGACTCGAGCTCGCCGGCTCGTCACCCGAACCACTTGTGCGCGTGGAGGGACGGACGGTCACGAGCCGTCCGATCGCCGGCACGCGCCCGCGGGGCGAGACCGAGCTCCGGGACCGCCTGTACGAACACGAGCTGCTCGCCGACCCCAAGGAGCGCGCGGAGCACGCGATGCTCGTCGACCTCGCCCGAAACGACCTCGGCCGCGTCTGCACCCCGGGGACCGTTCGCCCGAGCGAGCTCCTGTCGGTCGAGCGCTTCTCGAAGGTCATGCACATCGTGAGCACGGTCGAGGGCGAGCTCGCCGAGGGCGCCCACCCGCTCGACGCGCTCGCGGTGACCTTTCCCGCGGGGACGGTCACGGGCGCGCCCAAGCGCCGCGCGATGGAGCTGATCGCCGAGCTCGAGCCGACCGCCCGCGGTCCCTACGCGGGGGCGGTGGGCTACTGCACGTTCGCGGGCGACCTCGACTTCTGCATCACGATCCGGACGGCGGTGGTCGCCGACGGCGAGGCGTACGTTCAGACGGGTGCGGGGGTCGTCGCCGACTCCGACCCGGACGTCGAGCTGGCCGAGACCAACGCCAAGGCCGCCGCCCTGCTGCCCGCGATCGTCGACGCGGAGGCAACCGGCGCCGGGGAGGACCCGTGATCCTGGTCGTCGACCACTACGACTCGTTCACGTACAACCTCGTGCAGCTGCTCGAGACCCTGGGGACGACGACCGAGGTCGTCAAGAGCGACGCCGAGACCGCGGACGCCCTCGTCGCGCGGCGGCCGGAGGCCGTCGTCCTGTCGCCGGGACCGGGCCGGCCGGAGGACGCGGGGTGTTTCACCGAGCTGCTGCGGATCCTCCCTGCGTCGACGCCGGTCCTCGGCGTGTGCCTCGGCCACCAGGCGATGGGCGTGGTCGCGGGCGCCCGCGTCGAACGTGCGACGCCGGTGCACGGCAAGGCGTCGCTCGTCTACCACGACGGCACGGGGATCTTCGCGGACGTCCCCAACCCGTTCGAGGCCGGCAGGTACCACTCGCTCGTCGTGACCCGGGAGGGCTTCCCCGACGAGCTCGAGCTGACCGCGTGGAGCGACGACGACCTGGTCATGGCGGCCCGGCACCGGACCCTGCCGAGGATCGGGGTGCAGTTCCACCCGGAGTCGATCCTCACGCCCGACGGCCCTACGATCGTCCGGAACTTCCTCTCCATGCTCGGGTAGGTCCCAGGTGCGCCGAAGGCCGGAGCCGTGCGGCTCCGGCCCCCGCGAGTCCCGGCTCCTAGGCGCCGAACCTGGGCCGGACCTCTCCACCGGCCATCTTCACGAATCCGGCGGGGATCTTCTCGGATGTGGCTGTCTCGACCGTCTGGATCGGCGAGAACGGCCTCGGCTGGAGGCCCGCCTTGATCAGACCCGGGACCTGTGTCGCCGGCTCGAGCGCGGTGGACACCGCCTCGCCGGGCGGACGCGCGGGCGTCGTCGTGGTGCCGCCGGAACGGATCAGCGTCCCGGCCGCGATCGCCGCCGCGACCATGACGATCGCGAACAGCACGATCCAGGCGGCCCTCGGGGCTCGCCTTCCTCCTCCGAGCGTCTCGATCCTGGTGGCCATCGACCTCGCCTCCTTCGGTTCGTCCGGGCCACCGTAGGCCGGCGAGGTGGGAGGTTTCGGTGCCGCGTGCGACAGGTCGGACGTGACCGCAGTCACCTGCACGCTGCTTGCCACCGGGACGCGCCCCTCCAGGGGCGTCGACGACGCCCGACCTACGTCGCGGCCTCAGCCTCGCGCGCGACCGCGATCTTGCGGGCCTCCTCGATGACACGCTCGACGAACCGGTCCTCGGGGATCTTGTCGACCACCTCACCCTTGACGATGAGGAACCCCTGGCCCTTGCCGGCCGCGATCCCCAGATCGGCCTCCCGAGCCTCGCCCGGCCCGTTCACGACGCAGCCCATCACGGCGACGCGGATGGGGACCTTCAGCCCCTCGCGTTCGATCGCCTGCTGCACCTGCTTGGTCAGGCCGAGGACGTCGACCTCCGCCCGCCCGCAGGAGGGACACGCCACGAGGTCGAGTCCGCGCTTGCGCAGGCCGAGCGACTGCAGGATCCAGGTCCCGACCTTGACCTCTTCGACCGGGTCGTCCGTGAGCGAGACGCGGATCGTGTCCCCGATCCCCTCCGAGAGCAGCGCGCCGATCCCCACCGCGCTCTTGATGCCCCCGGCCGGCATCGGGCCGGCCTCGGTGACGCCCAGATGCAACGGATAGTCGCAGGCCTCCGCGAGCAACCGGTACGCCTGGATCATGACCCCGGCGTTCGAGTGCTTGACCGAGATCTTGATGTCGGAGAAGTCCTCCTCCTCGAGGATCCTTGCCTCGTCGAGCGCGCTCTCCACCAGCGCGGCCGCCGTCGGAGCGCCGTGCCTGGCCAGCACGTCCTTCTCGAGTGACCCCGCGTTCACGCCGATGCGGATCGGTACGCTCCGAGCCCGTGCCTCGCGCGCGATCAGCCGCACCTTGTCCTGATACTTGATGTTGCCCGGGTTGATGCGGAGCCCCTGGATCCCGGCTTCGAGCGCCGCCATCGCGTACTTCCACTGGAAATGGATGTCGGCGACCACGGGAACGGTCGACTTGGCCGCGATCGCCGTCAGCGCCTCGGCGTCCTCCCAGTGGGGCACGGCCACCCGGACGATGTCGACCCCGGCCGCGACCAGCGAGGCGATCTGCTGCAGGGTGGCGTTGATGTCGGCGGTCTTGGTCGTGGTCATCGACTGGACGCGGATCGGTGCGTCGCCGCCGATCGTGACGTCGCCCACCCGCACCTGGCGGCTCTTCCTGCGTTCGGTCAGCACGGTTCCAGTCTCCCATTCCTCCGGGGGGCGACCGCTCCCATTCCTCCGGGGGGCGACCGCTCGCGCATCCGCGCTCGCTCCTGGAGCCCCTCGCACCCGCCCCGCCTATTCGCCGAACACGTGGAAGACGACCTGCCGGTCCTTGGGCTCGTCCATCTCGAACAGGATCAGCCTCTGCCACCGCCCCAGCATCGCCGCGCCGCCCGCAACGGGGATCGCGTGGGAGGAGGCGGAGAGCAGCATCGCCTTCACGTGCGCGGGGCCGTTCCGGCGTTCATGGGACTCGTCCAGGTTCTGCGTGCGGCGCGCCGCGTCGTCGTGGGCGTAGTAGCAGTCGTCGGGAACCAGGCGCAGCATCCTTGCCCGGAAGTCCTCGAGCGCGCCGTCCTCCCACTCGTTGACGATCAGCGCGCACGTCGTGTGGGCGCAGAAGGCAACGACCGATCCATCGGTGACGCCCGAGTCCTTGATCGCACGCTCGAGCTCCTCCGTGAGGTCGAGGAAGGCGTAGCGCTCCGGAGCGGCGACGTCGATGGTCGTGGTAGCGGATGTCATCCGTTCCTCCTTGTCTCCTTCGAGGGGGCGGCGCTCGGGCGCTCCCCGCCCGGACCACCGGACGCCGAGGCGATCGGCAGCTCGAACGTGAAGGCGCTCCCGCGGCCTGGCTCGCTGTCGGCCCAGATCCGCCCGCCGTGCGCCTCGACCACCGAACGCGCGATGGCGAGCCCGATCCCGGTCCCGCCGTCGTCGCGCGAACGCGACTCGTCCACCCGGTAAAAGCGCTCGAACACGTGCGGCAGGTGCTCGGCCGTGATACCCGGGCCCGTGTCGGCGACGACGACGTCGATCGAACCGTTGTGGCTCGACGCGGTGACCGACACGCGCCCGCCGGTCGGCGTGAGCCGCACCGCGTTGTCGAGCAGGTTGAACAGCACCTGATGGACCCGCTCGCGATCGGCGAAGACCGGCGGCAGGTCTCCAGGCAGGTCGTCATCCAGGGTCACGCCCGGGTCGGGGCGGGCGACCTGGATCTCGGAGAAGACCTGCGAGACGAGCGGGGGCGACCTGGATCTCGGAGAACACCTGCGAGACGAGCGGCGCGAGCTCGACCCGTTCGCGCTCGAGCGGTACGTCGCCCGACTCGAGCCGAGAGAGGTCGAGGAGCTGGTCCACGAGCCGTCCCAGCCGCTCGGATTGCACGAGCATGATCTGCAGCGTCTCGGGGTCGGGCCGCTCGACGCCGTCAAGCAGGTTCTCCAGGTGTGCCCGCAGCGCCGAGATCGGGGTCTTGAGCTCGTGCGACACGTTCGCCACGAGCTCGCGGCGCAGGAGCTCGAGCCCCTCGAGCTCGGTGCTCATCCGGTTGAACGCCTCGGCGAGCCCGCCGACCTCGTCGCGCGAGTCCGTGTGGATCCGTTGCGAGTAGTCGCCGGTCTCCATACGACGGGCGGCCCGCGCCATGTCGCGGAGCGGCTGCGTCATCCCCCGTGCGACCCATCGAGCGATCACGAGCGCGATGCCCGCGCCGAGCACACCGGCGAGCAGGAGCTCCCACCAGTGCGCGCCGATCGTGAAGACCTCGAATCCCACCCCGAGGATCAGATAGACGAGCAGGAGGGTCATCCCGACGGCGAACACGATGACCGATCCGAGCTTCGAACGGATCGTGGGCAGCCGCTGCAGGAGCGTCACGGCCGGTTCACGCGTCCCCGAACGCGTAGCCGACGCCGTGGACCGTGCGAACGAACCTCGGCTCGGCGCCATCCTCGCCCAGCTTCCGGCGGATGCGCGCCACGTGCGAATCGACGACGCGTCCACCCGCGTAGTCGCGGTAGCCCCAGACGCGATCCATCAGCTGCTCGCGGCTGAGGACGACGCCGGGCTCGCGGGCGAGCGCGAGCAGGATCTCGAACTCGAGCGGGGTGAGCTGCACCTCCTCGCCGTCCACGCTCACCTTGCGCTTGGCGGGGTCGACGGAGAGCCCGCCCTGGTCGATCGGCTCGGTCGCGGGCGGCGAGGTGATGCGTTCGACTCGTCGCAGGATCGCTCTCACCCGGACCGTCAGCTCTCGGAGACTGAAGGGCTTCGTCAGGTAGTCGTCGGCGCCCACCGCGAACCCGGCCACCTTGTCGGCCTCCTCGGTCCGAGCCGTCAGCATCAGGACGGGTACCCAGCGTCCGGCCTGGAGCCTCCGGCACACCTCGAGACCGTCCATCCCGGGGAGCATCAGGTCCAGCACGACCAGGTCGGGTTCCTCGGCACTCGCCAGCTCCAATGCCTGCGGGCCGTCGGCCGCGACCAGCACCCGGAACCCCTCGCTCGAGAGTCGGGCGCGGACGGCTTCTGCGATCGCGGTCTCGTCGTCCACCACCAGCACGGTCTGCTCGATCATCGGCCCATCGTAGCCGCAGGGCCTGCGCGGCCTTCCGGGACGGTATTGAGAAATCGTGGCGCCGACCGTTTCGCGACCGATGGCGTAGCCCGAACGCCCCAGCGCGGAGGAGCGGCCTAGACGTTGGGTGGCTTCACGAGGTCCACGTAGACCACGGCGACCGTGAAGACGATGAAGAACGCGGCGACCGCGGCCGAGACGGGGATGACCTTTCGCATGTCGACCGGGCGACCCCGAACCTTCTCGATCGCGAGGACCGCGAGGTGCCCGCCGTCGAACGGCGGCAGCGGGAGCAGGTTCAGCAGACCGACGAACACGTTCACGACGCCGAACAGCAGCAGCAGGTCCCCGAACCGGTCGTCGGACGCGAGGCTCCCGGCGACTCGACCGATGCCGACCACGCTGGCTGGGTCTTCGGCCCTTCGAGGTTCGTCGGTGAACACGAGGGTGGCGAGGCGCCCGATCCCCTCGGGTCCGAAGATCCGAGCCACGCCGCGAACCGTCCCCACGATGTTGTCACCGACGAGGTCGGCGGCGCCGGTGACCGAGCCCACGACGCCCGCCGTGTCCCGCACACCGGGACCCAGCTCCACGCCGATCCTGCCGATCTGCTCGCCATCCACCTCGGACAGCACCGGCTCGAGCGTCACGGTGACCGTGCGTCCATCGCGAAGGACCGTGATGGTCATCGGCTCCCCGACGTGTCGCTGGGTGGAGGCGATGAGCTGATCGGTCGTTGGAGCCCGAATCTCGTCGACCGCGACGATCCGATCACCGGCCCGCAGCCCGGCAGCGAAGGCCGGCGCTGGGGCACCGTCGAGTGTCCGAGGGACCAGCACCACCAGCGGGCTCGTGAGGGTCGGCTGACCGACGAACCCGAGCCACAACGCGAAACACATGAACGCGAGCACGAAATGTGTCGCCGGCCCCGCGAGGATCACGAGGGAACGCTGCCAGATCGGCTTGGCGCCGAACGTCCTCGGATAGTCCTCCGGCGAGATCGTCTCGTATGGGTTCATCCCCGCGATCTTCACGTAGCCGCCGGCGGGGATCGCCTTGATGCCCACCTCGGTCTCTCCGCGCATCCGGGACCAGAGCCTCGGACCGAAGCCGACGAAGAACTCGGTCACCTTGATCCCGAACGCGCGCGCGACCGCGAAGTGCGCGGCCTCGTGGATCACGATCACCAGGATCAGGGCGAAGAAGAAGGCACCGATACCGAGCGCAGCCACGGGGCGATCGTCCTACCGGGCCTCGATGATCTCGGCGGCACGTCGTCGGGCCCACGTGTCCGCCCGCTCGAGGTTCACCACCGAGACCACGCTCGAGGGCGCCTCGTGCTCGTCGACGACGGCCGTGACGACCTCGACGATGCGCGTGAGTGGGATCTTGCCCTCGAGGAAGGCCATGACCGCGACCTCGTTGGCCGCGCTCATGACCGCGGGGAAGGTCAGAGCGAGCTCGCCGACGCGATAGGACAGGTCGATCGCCGGGAACGCCTCCCGGTCGACCGGCTCGAACGTCAGGCGGCTGTCGGCGAGCGGGACGGGGCCGACGCCCGTCGGGAGCCGCTCGGGCCATGCGAGGGCGAGCTGGATAGGCAGCCGCATGTCCGGGACCGCGAACTGAGCGGTCATCGACCCGTCGCGGAACTCCGCGAGCGCGTGCACGAGGCCCTCCGGGTGGATCACGGCATGGATCTGCGAATACTCCAGCCCGAACAGATAGTGCGCCTCGATCACCTCGAGGCCCTTGTTCATCAGCGTGGCCGAGTCGATCGTGATCTTCGGCCCCATCTGCCAGACGGGGTGCGCGAGCGCATCCTTCACGGAAGCCTTGGCGAGCTCCCCGTGCGTCCAGCCCCTGAACGGACCGCCCGACCCGGTCAGGATGACGCGCTTCAGGTCCTCGCGGCGCTCCCCACGCAAGCACTGGGCGAGCGCCGCATGCTCCGAGTCGACCGGGATCAGCCGCTCCGGCTCGCCCTTGATCAGGTCGACGACGAGGTCGCCACCGACGACCAGACTCTCCTTGTTTGCGAGGGCGAGCAGCTTGCCCGCCTGCAGGGTCGCGAGCGTGGGCGCCAGACCTGCCGACCCGACCAGCGCGTTCAACACCATGTCGGCCTCGGAGTCTCTCGCCAGACTCTCGGCCGCCTCGGGCCCGACGTGAACCTCGACGCCCCTGATCCCACGGAGCTTCTCCTCGAGGTCGACGGCCGCCTCGTCGTTCGCGATGGCCACGTGCGGCGGGAGGAACTCGCGGATCTGCCCGACCAGGAGCTCCTGGTTGGTGCCCGCGGACAGGCCGACCACCTTGAACCGGTCGGGGTTGTGCCGCACGACGTCGAGCGCCTGCGTCCCCACCGATCCCGTCGAGCCGAGGATCACGAGCGACCGCATCGCCCCAAAGATACCCCGCGGCGCCCACAAACCGGGGAAGGGCGGTTGACCCCGGGTGAGGGGGATCTCAGAGCAGGATCAGGCGAAGGTAGATGAAGGCGGCGGGGGCCACGAACAGCACGGAGTCGATCCGGTCCATCACCCCTCCGTGACCGGGAAGGATCCCCCCCATGTCCTTGATCTCGAGGTCTCGCTTGATCAGCGATTCGGCAAGGTCGCCGAGCGGCGCGAACAGCGCAACCACGACGGCCAGGCCGACCGAACGCCCGACCGTGTCGAGCAGCGAGACCGACGAGCCCACGACGCCCACGGCGACCGCGATCACCACGAGCGTCGCGCCGATCGCCCCCTCCCACGACTTCTTCGGGCTGATGGTCGGCGCGAGCGGGCGGCTCCCCCAGAAGTAGCCGACCCCGAACGCCGCCGTGTCGTAGACGAACGTGAGCCCGATGATCGAGAGCGTCAGCCCCTCGCCGTCGGGGAGCTTGAGGACGGCGAGCGCGTAGGCCGCGAGCAACGGGATGTACGCGATGCCGAAGATCGTGATCGCGATGTTCGACACGATGTTGCGCCGGTGTTGAGGCGGAACGGTCATGTACCAGAGGAAGGTCGCGAACAGGGACAGCGCCATGATCGCGAGCATCGCGTTCTCGCCGCGGTAGTAGCCGGCCCCGAGGACGAGCGCACCGGACACGAGGCCGAGCGCCGTCGCCGGCTGGAAGTGCCGCTTCTGCATCGCGAGGTAGAACTCCCCGAGCGCGAACAGCACCACGATGCCCGCGAAGATCGCGAACGCCCACGGCCCGATCAGGATCGCGCCGATGGCCAGGCCCGCGAGGACGAGGCCGGTGATGAACGCCGTCGGGACGTCCCGGCCGGCCCCGCCGCGTTCGGATTCGGCGCCGACCTCGATCGCCGTCGGTTCCTGCCAGCTCGGCCCGCCGAATCCCTCGGCCCCGACCCGGACGGTGCGCGAGGCCTCGGGCGCGTCCGCCGCGCCCTCCTCGCCGAGGAGCTGGGCGATCGCGACCTCCTCGGTGGGCTGTGGCGCCGGAGCCTCCGGCTCGACCCGCACCTCGTCCCGGACGGACTCGGCGAAGTGGTCGGCCGCGGCCTCGACGGCCTCGATGTCCGGCGCGTCCTCGAGTCTCTCCGGCAGTCTCTCCACCACGACCTCGACCGACTCCGTCTCCTCGATCAGCTCGGCAATACCCGGCTGGTCGCCGGGGAGGTCGACGTACCCTCTCGAGCCGGCCTCGACCTCCTCGACGTCGTCTCCCTCCGCCGCGGCCCCGAACGGGGATGAGCCGGCCTCGCCCTGCTCCCCCTCGACATCGGCCTCGGGCGGCGACTCCCGGGTCGCGAACGGATCCTCGCCGACGGACGGTTCGCGGACGCCGGGCTCGGCAGACACCGCCTCCTCGTCCACGGTATCCGCGGATTCACGCTCCGGCCGATCGGGATCCCCGCGCGGCGGCTCGTCGCGGCGCTCCGCGCCCGCCGCCTGCTCCGAACTCTTGCCCTCGGACGACTCGGGCCAGTCGACGTCCTGGATCGGCGCGAAGAACTTGTCGAGATCCTCGAAGAGGTCCTCGCCTTCGCCGTTCCGTTCCTCGTCCTCCGGCACGCTCAGATCTCCTTGAGCTCGGCGTCCTTGTGGGCCACGACCTCGTCGATGTCCGAGATGTGCTTGTCGGTGAGCTTCTGAAGCTCCTTCTCGGAGCGCACGAGGTCATCCTCCGAGATGCCACCGTCTCGCTCAAGTCTCTCGAGCTCTTCCTTGGAGTGCCGCCGGATGTTCCGAACGGCAACCCTTCCCTCCTCGCCGCGGTGATGCACGAGCTTGATCAGCTCCTTGCGGCGCTCCTCGGTCAGGGGCGGGAAGCTCAGCCGGATCACGGTGCCGTCGTTGCCCGGGGTGATCCCCAGGTCGCTGCCCATGATGGCCTTCTCCATCGCGGCGATCGCGTTGCGGTCGAACGGCGAGATCACCAGGGTCCGCGGCTCGGGCACCGAGAACGACGCCAGCTGCTGGATCGGCACCGGCGTGCCGTAGTAGTCCACCACCACCCGCTGCAGCAACGCGGGGGTCGCGCGCCCCGTCCGGACCCCGGCGAGCTCGTCCTTCAGTACCGAGATCGCCTTGTCCATCTTCTCGGTGGCCGCCTTCAGCGCGGAGTCGACCGTCATCGGACACCACCATGCACCAGCGTCCCGATCGGCTCGCCGGAGACCGCTCGACGGATGTTCCCCTCCGATCGGAAATCGAACACGATGATCGGCAGGCCGTTCTCCATGCAGAGGCTGATCGCCGTGGCGTCCATCACCTGGTACCCCTCGCGGAGCACGTCGAGGTACTCGATCGTCTCGAACCGCTCCGCCGTGGGGTCCTCGTGCGGGTCCGCGGTATACACGCCGTCGACCTTGGTCCCCTTCAGGATCGCCTGCGCCCCGATCTCGAGCGCACGTTGGGCGGCGGTCGTATCCGTCGAGAAGTACGGCGCGCCGATCCCGGCGGCGAACACGACGACCCGACCCTTCTCCAGATGCCTGATCGCGCGGAGGGGGATGTACGGCTCCGCGATCTGCGCCATGTGGATCGCGGTCTGGACCCGGGTCGGCACGTGGATCTTCTCGAGCGCGTCTTGCAGAGCGAGGGCGTTCATCACGGTGGCGAGCATGCCCATGTAGTCCGCGCGGGAGCGATCGATCCCCGGCGCCTGGCGCCCCCGGAAGATGTTGCCGCCGCCGACGACCACAGCGCATTGCACCCCGAGGTCCACCACGTCGGCGAGCTCGCGCGCGAGCAGGCCCGTGGACTCCGTCGAGATGCCGTATCCGGTGTCCGCCGGGGCGAAGGCGTCCCCCGAGAGCTTGAGCAGCACACGGTGGTAGAGCGGCCGGACGGCCTCCTGCGCGCCTTCCCCCTCCGGCATGACGTCCACCCTACCCGGTCTCCTCGCCGAGCCGATACCGGACGAACCGGCGCACGGCCACCTTCTCCCCGACCTTGGACGACATCTCGTCGAGGAGCTGCTGGATCGTCTTCGAGTCGTCCTTCACGTACGGTTGGTCGAGCAGGACCGTCTCTGCGAAGAAGGTCTTCAGCTTGCCCTCGACGATCTTGGGGACCACCTGATCGGGCTTGCCCATCTCCCGAGCCTGCGCCTCGAAGATGCGTCGCTCGGACGCGAGCTCCTCCGGGGCGACGTCGTCCCGGCTCAGATACCTGGGCGCCGAGGGGCTCGCGATGTGGAGCGCCAGGTCCTTGGCGAGCTGCTTGAACTCGTCCGTGTTGGCGACGAAGTCCGTCTCGCAGTTGACCTCCACCATCGCCCCGACCGTGTTGTTGAAGTGGATGTAGGCCTCGATGAGCCCCTGATTCGCCGAGCGACCCGCCCGGCCGGCCGCCGACGCGAGCCCCTTCGTTCGCAGGATCTCCTCGGCCTTGTCGAGATCGCCGTCCGCCTCCTGCAGCGCCCTCTTGCACTCCATCATGCCGGCGCCGGTGCGGTCACGGAGCTCCTTCACCAGTCGCGCGCTGACCTCGGCCATCGCGTCAGCCCGCTTCCTTCGGCTCGGCCTCGGAGCCCGGGGCCGAATCGAGGACGATCGGCTCGGACTCGGCCTCGGCGGCCGGGGCGGCCTCGGGGGCCGGGGCGGCCTCGGGGGCCGGGGCGGCCTCGGGGGCCGGGGCGGCCTCGGGGGGCGGGGCAGGATCGGGTGTCGAAACCGGCGCGGCCGCCGGCTTCGGGGCCGGGGCGGGCTCGGGCTCGATCTCGGGACCGGTCGCGCGCGTCACGACGGCCTCGCGGCCCTCTTGCCGTCCCTCGGCCAGGGCATCAGCGATCAGCCGGGTGACGAGCGAGACCGATCGGATCGCGTCGTCGTTGCCGGGGATCACGAAGTCCACCTCGTCCGGATCGCAGTTCGTGTCCACGATCGCGATGACCGAGATGCCGAGCTTGCGCGCCTCGTTGACCGCGATGTGCTCCTTCTTGGTGTCGATCACGAAGATCGCGTCGGGGAGCCGTTCGAGGCTCTGCATGCCGCCGAGGTTGCGCTCGAGCTTCTCCTTCTCGTGCCGCAGACGGATCGCCTCCCGCTTGGGGAGGAAGTCGAACGCGCCCGTGCGTTCCATCTCGCGGAGCTCGCGAAGACGGAGCAGCCGACGCGAGACCGTTTGGAAGTTCGTGAGCATCCCGCCGAGCCAGCGAGTCGTGACGAAGGGCATCGCGACGCGTGCAGCGTGCTCGGAGATGACCTCCTGCGCCTGCTTCTTCGTCCCGACGAACAGGATCACCCCGCCGCGGCGGCCGAGATCCCTCGCGTACGCATAGGCCTCCTCGAGCCCGGACAGTGTCTTCTCGAGGTCGATGATGTAGATGCCGGAGCGCTCCCCGTACAGGTACCGGCCCATCTTCGGGTTCCAGCGTCTGGTCTGGTGCCCGAAGTGCACCCCCGCCTCGAGCAGCTCCCGCCTGGTGACGACAGGCATGGTGCCCTCCTTCCGGTTTCGTCCCTCCGCCCGGTTCGGCTCGCCTGCGGCCCGGCTCGTGCTCGGGGTTTGCCGCTCGCGCGTTCGCGTTCGCTGCTTTGACCCCTGAACCCGGCCGGGACCCCGCGGGTGATCCCCGGGCGTGTGAGCTCGGCGTCGAGACGCCGGCGAACGCGCAGTCTACCAGCGGCGTTGTCGCGGTCCGGCCGCCGTCCCGGCTCAGCGCCGGCCCGAGGGGCGCCGGGAGGGCTGGCGTTGGGGGGACCTGCGGCGCGGCACCGGCTGCTCGGGGACGGATGGCTCGGCCACGATCCAGCGGTAGGCGAGCCCGCCCATGAAGCCCAGGTGGAGCACGCTCGCGGCCAGGATGAAGATCCAGCCGGACAGGGACGGGTTCGCGGTGACCTCTCCCCCGCCCGGGGCGAGACCGACGATGACGGGCAGGGCGATGAAGAAGTACAGGCCGCAGAACAGGAGGTGCCGGCTCCCAGGCAGCATCGCGGCCCTGCCCGAACGCCGGATGGACTCGACCACGCCTCGGCGTTGTCGGACGGCGGCGGTCGGCGCGAACCCGAGGAAGAACAGGCCTCCCACGAGCGCACCGACGGCGCCGAGCAGCCCGATGCCGGGGCCGAGGACCGGGAGGATGATGTTGCTGGCCAGGATCAGCGTGAACGAGAGCACCTGGACGACGATCACGGTCGGGATCGCCGCGACGCCCCTGAGCAGCCCCCAGGAGCTCACGCGACCGTCCTCGAGCGACTCCACGATCATCCCCGCGAGCAGGGCATAGAGCACTCCCCGGATCAGGATCGCGATGGCGATGAAGATCAGGAACGAGGGTCCGAGACCCAACAGGCTCTCCCCGGTCCCCAGATCGAAGTACGTCGCGATCGGCGGCAGTGCGAGGACGTCGACCAGCAGGGCGGGTCGGCCCTCGAACCCGAGCGCGTAGAGGCCGAGCCACACGAGCAGCGGCACGAGGACCGCGATCGCCAGCAGGACGGGCGAGGACACGACGGCGAGGAGGCCGCGCCCGAGCGAGCGCCCGATCGGCGGCATCGCGGACTCGGCGCTCTGACCGAAAAGCGCGCCGCCCCACGGCCGACGCGGTTCGGGCGCCGCGGTCGGCTCGGCCGCCTCGGTCGCCTCGTCTCGAACAGGGGCAGGCCGCGGGCGCGGCGGACGCCGTCGCTTCCTCCCGCTCACGGTGCCTCCTCCCGTTCCGGGTCCCGATCGAGGTCGTCGTCGTCGCCTTGTTTCCAGCCTGCCGTCCCCCAACGCCGATTCGCCCACATGCCCGGCACGAACGCGATCGCGAAGACGATGAGCGCCGCGAGCGTCCATCGCGTCACGGTGGTCCCGGCGTCGAGTTCGGTCGGCGAGGGTATGTCGACGAGCTCGCCGTCCGGGTCGTGTTCGAAGGCGATGAGGCCCGCCTCGCGGCCGCCCTTGACGGCGAGGACCGCGTCGCTCGCGAGCGCGATCGTCCCGACGAGCCCGGGGGAGGGGGCGCTCTGCCAGACGAGGTGCCCGGACGCCGTATCGAGTGCCACCAGGCGACCGTCGCTCAGGCCGAGTAGGAGCGACGAGCCGGAGACGACCGGCGAGCTCCGCAGCACGACCTCGTTCAGCTGGTAGCTCCACCGGCGCTTGCCGTCCGCCGCATCCAGCCGATACATGCCCCCCGCGATGTCGGCCGCGAACACGCTCTCGACGTCGAACGCGAGCGAGGTCACGGCAGCCGATACAGGCCCCCCGCGATGTCGGCCGCGAACACGCTCTCGTCGTCGAACGCGAGCGAGGTCACGGGGGAGAACAGCGAGAGCACCAGCGTTGCCCATCGTTCGGAGCCGCCATTCGCGTCGAGCGCCCGAACGCGCCGGTCGGCCGAACCGATGAACACGGAACCGCCGCCGGCCGAGGGCGCGGTGCCGGCCGTGGAGTTCGCCTGGATGGCGAGCGCCGGCCACGAGCGCTCCCCCGTCGCCTCGTCGAACGCCGCGACGACGACCTGCGCCGGGTCGGTGTTCCTGGCGACCGCGACCACCTGCCCATCGGCGACCGCGACCGGCGAATCGACGAGCCCTTCCATCTCCGCGGACCACGTGATCGACCCGCTCTCCAGTGAGACGGCGTACACCGTCCCGCCCTGGTCACCTACGAACGCGTTCGTTCCCTCGATCGTGACACCGCTCCGCGAGATCGCCTCCAACGGCGTTCGCCAGAGCTCGGTTCGGTCGGCGAGTGAGACCGCGACGAGCGTCGAGATGTCGGGCTCCTCCTCGGGTCCGGTAGGAGACGGGCCGGGCCCCGTCGTGGTCGAAGGCGGTGCACTCGGGGTTGCGCTTTCGCTCGGGCTCGGCGATACCTCCGACGCTCCGCGTCCATCGCTCGGACCCGGGCCTTCGAGGTACACGAGGATCCGCCCCCGTGGGCCGGCCCCGATCGCCGGCATCGACAGGGGCCCCCCGCCCCGAGCCACCTGCCACTCGATGGCGCCCGAGACCACGTCGATCCCGTAGACGGCCTCGGTCCCGACCGACACGGCGAGTTCGCCCGCGACCACAGCGCCCGACAGGGCGTCGCCAGCGGGCGCCGGCAGGGTCCAACGGACGCGGTAGGGGGGTTCGGGACCATCGGCCAGTACCCCGGGGTGACCGGGTCCCCCTTGGAACTGCCACCATGTGGGGGCCTCCTGCGCGAACGCCTCGCCCGACGGGAGCGCGAACGGTCCGATCGCGAGCGCTGCGGCAGCGACACGGACGGCGCGCGACGATCGGTGGCGGCGCATCGGAAACAGGGGGCTCTCCTCTGACGGGGGCGCCCATGCTAGCCGCAGTCACCGTCCCGCGACCGTGTGCTCCGACACCCGATGCGGTCGGGATCAGCTCAGGATCGGCACGAGCCGGATCAGGTCCTGCACGCCGAGCGGTGCCAAGAGCAGGATCGGGTCCACGTACTCCCCGTCGAGCTTCGCGCCGAAGTGCAGGTGCGGAACCGTCGCCCCCGGCGATCCGGTCCCGGTGCTCCCGATCGGTTGCCCCCGCGAGACGACGTCACCCTTGCGCACCGTCGTCGACGAGATCCATGAGTACGTGCTCGATAGTCCGCCGCCGTGGACGATCGTGACGAACAGCTCCCCGCCCACTCTCCCGGCAAAGGAGACCGTCCCCGACTCGGTGGCGAGGATCGGCGTCCCGGGCGCGGCCGCGATGTCGATCCCCCGGTGGCCCGCCCCGAACGGCGTGTCGGGAGGGTCGAACCCCCGGATCACCGGCCCCTGCACCGGCCAGGCCCACGTCCCGACCGGCAGCATCGGGAGGATTCCGACGGGCTCGGTCCCCGAGCCGATCGGCGACGGTGCGGCCGATGGCATGGACGGACCCGTGAGGGTCACCATCACCAGAGGGAAGACCAACGCCAGCAACGCCATGAGGTCCTCCGATCGATACCGAACGACGACCCTAGGCGAGCGGGGCGGGGCAAGCCGTGACGCGGCTCACATGTGGGCCGATCGGTTCACTCGGTCTCGACGAGCTGGAGGCGGAGCTGGCCGACCGCCTTCGTGTGGATCTGGCAGACCCGTGATTCGGTCACCCCGAGGATGTCGCCGATCTCGGCCAGGGTGAGGCCCTCGAAGTAGTACAGGGTGACCACGATCTTCTCGCGTTCGGACAGCGAGTTGATGGCCGCCGCGAGCAGTCCGCGCGTCTCCTCGCCCTCGAGCGCCATCGTCGGGTCGGTCCCGCGGTCGGCCAGCGTGTCCAGGAGCGACACCTGTTCGCCCCGGTCGCTCCCGACGCTCAGGATCTCGTCGAGCTGGAGCACCTGCACGAACGAGATCTGGTTGATGACGTCGTGCAGCTCTCGCAGCGTCACGCCGAGGCGCGCCGCCACCTCCTTCTCGGTCGGGCCGCGCTTGTGGATCGACTCGAGGTCGGAGTACGCCTTCTCGATCTCGCGCGCCTTGAACCGGACGGATCTCGGCACCCAGTCCATCGCACGAAGCTCGTCGATGATCGCGCCCTTGATCCTCGGGATCGCGTACGTCTCGAACTTGTTGCCTCGGCCGGGGTCGAACTTCTCGAGGGCATCGATCAGCCCGAACATCCCGTACGAGACGAGGTCGGCCTGATCCACGCTCGCGGGCAGGCCGGTCGCCACTCGGCTCGCGACGTATTTCACCAACGGGGCGTAGTGCAAGATGAGGCGTTCGCGCGCGCCCTCGCGAGCGCCCGAGGCTTCGTTCTGCTTGAACTCCTCCCACAACCGGGCGAGCTCGTTGATCTCGTCGGGCGTCGCGGGGCGGCGGGTGGAGACCCGCGGAGACGGCCCCACCTTGATCGAGCCGGACCGCGCCGAAGGCCGGTCGTTCTTGGCGGCCTTCACCGTCTTGGCGGTCCTGTCGGCGCTCGTCGGCTTTGAGAGATCTACCGCGGGCTTGGCCTTTTCGGCCTTGGGGGCTCGAGGCATCAGGCCCTCGGGTGGCTGCGCTCGTAGGCCTCGAACAGGCGTGCACGACTCACGTGGGTGTACCGCTGCGTGGTGGCCACGCTCGCGTGGCCGAGCATCTCCTGGACCGACCTGATGTCCGCTCCTCCTTCGAGCAGGTGCGTGGCGAACGAGTGTCGCAGGGTGTGCGGCGTCACCCGCCGGCCCGAAAGGGCTAGGCCCGCGTATCGTCCCACAAGCCGTCGAATGTCGCGTGGGCCGATCGGCCGACCCCTGCGGTTCACGAACAGCTCGTCGTCTCGGCCGACGCCGAGGACGCCCCGAACGACGAGCCAACCGGCGACCGCGGCTCGCGCCGGGTCGCCGAGCGGCACCTCGCGCTCCTTGTCGCCTTTGCCGACCACCATCACCCGGCCGCGTTCGAGATCGACCCGGTCGAGCGTGAGGCCGGCGACCTCGCTCACCCGCAGCCCGGACCCGTACATCAGCTCGAGGATCGCCCGATCCCGCAGTGCCACCGCCGTCTCGACGTCGCTCGCGTCCGCAGTCACGACCGGCGCCTCGACGAGGGCCGCGGCCTCCGGCGCGCGCAGGACCACCGGGAGGCGGTTCACGACCTTCGGCCGGCCGAGGAGCGCGGCGGGATCCTCGGCGACGACCTCCCGTGAGACCGCCCACCGGTAGAAGGTGTGGATCGCGCCGACGCGCCGCGCGATCGACGCGCGCGCGTAGCCCAGGCTGGTGAGCAGGGCGAGGAATCTCCGCAGGTCGTCGATCCCCGCCCCGGGCAGATCCCGCCGGTTGCGGCGCAGGAACGCGCCCAACTGCGAGAGGTCTCGGCGGTACGCGTCTACGGTCGAGGGCGCGAGGTGGCGCTCGAGCGTGAGGTGATCGGAGAACCCGTCGATCAGGGCAGTGTCGGACTGGGCAAGGTCGCGGGCGGGCATGGGCCTCCGAGCTCGGCGGTCCCCCCTTGTACCAATCGAGATCGTCCCGTTCAAGCAGCGGACCCGGGATCGACATCCGCCGGTGGGCGGACCGGCCTGTCCCGGTGAGGTCGTGCCTTGAGCGTCGTCTCGTAGCGGCCACCCACGTTGCGGACGAACCCGCGCAGCTCCAGCCGCATCAGGACCGCGACGACCTCGTGGATGCCCACCCCGAGCGAGGTCGCCACGCGATCGGGGAGGGTGGGTTCGACGATGCCGGCCAGGACCCTCAGCTCGGCGTCGTCGAGGCCCAGCCGCTCGGTGGCCTCGGTGGGAAGGACCTCTACGCCGAGGTCGCTCAGCAGATCCTCGGCGTCGCGGATCAGGGTGGCCCCCTCGCGGATCAGCTGCAGCGGCACCTCCGACAGGGCGCTGGTGACCGAACCCGCGAGCGCGAACACGTCGCGCCCGAACTCCATCGCGTGCTCGGCCGTGATCAAGGAGCCGCTCCCCCTCGCCCCCTCGACCACCACCGTCGCGCGGCACAACCCCGCGACGATCCGGTTGCGAGCGGGGAAGTGGTGCTGGCTGGGCGGCGTTGCGGGCGCGTACTCGCTCACGAGCGTTCCCGCGGCGCCGATCCGCCGGATCAGGGCTCGGCTGGCCGACGGGTACGGGACGTCCAGTCCCGACCCCAGGACGGCGAGCGTCGGGCCCTGCACCGAGAGCGCGCCCTCATGAGACGCGGCGTCGATCCCGCGGGCGGCGCCGCTCACGACGGTGACCCCGGCGAGCGCCAACCCGCGCCCGATCGCATGCGCCGCCTCGCGCCCCGAGGCGGTGCAGCGCCGGGCGCCGACCGTCGCGACGGCCGAGGTCACGTCCGGCGGCGTCCGACCGATCACGTAGATCGCACCGGGTGGATCATGGATCTCTCGGAGCTGGCTGGGATAGTCGACGGATGCCCACGTGATCAGGCGAGCCCCGCACGCCTTGGCCGCACCGGCGATCGCATCGGGGTCCAGGGCACGCGCGAACGCCTGGTCGTTGTCGCTGCCGGCGCGACCCTCACGGATCCATGCAAGGGTCGAGGCCGCCGAGCCACGTTCGACCGCCAGCGAGATGAGGCTCCTCGGGGAGATCCCGCGGAGCGCGGACAGGACGAACAGCGCTCGTCGGTCCTCCTCGTCGGAACCGTAGGTCGGCGGCCACGTGGGCCATGGACCGCCGGCTCGATCCTCAGACCGCACGCTCGAGCTCCGGCACCGGCGAGGCGGAGCGGTACGCCAGCGCCTCGACCACGTGATCGGGTTCGACACGGTCCGCTCCCGCGAGGTCCGCGATCGTTCGTGAGACCTTGAGCGTGCGGTCGAAGCCCCGGCCCGTGAGCGCGTGCAGGTCGACCGCCGACGCGAGGAGGTCGCGGGCGTCCGCCGAGATCCTCGCCTCGCGCCTCGCGAGGGGACCGGAGAGCTGGCCGTTGTTCGGGAGGCCGAACCGCGCGTAGCGCCGGCGCTGCCGGGCGCGCGCCCGCTCGACGCGTTCGCGGACCGCGGTCGAGGACTCCCCCGGCTGTTCGCCGAGGAGCTCGCGCTTGGTGAGGCGTGGGATCACGAGGCGGATGTCGACCCGGTCCAACAACGGGCCGGTGAGCTTGGCCTGGTACGCCTGCAGACGGTCCTCGCGGCACGTGCAGCGGCGGAGTGCGTCCCCGGCGAACCCACACGGGCACGGGTTCGCCGCCGCGACGAGCGTGAACCTCGCCGGAAACGCCACCGTGCCCACCATCCGCGTGACGACCACGCGCCCGTCTTCCAACGGTTGGCGAAGCCCCTCGATCGCGTCGCGGCGGAACTCCGTGAACTCGTCGAGGAACAGCACCCCATGGTGCGCCAGCGACACCTCTCCCGGCCGCAGGAACGCCGTCCCCCCGCCGAGCAGTGCGGAGGGCGACACCGTGTGGTGCGGCGACCGGAACGGCCGAGCGGGGATCAGCCCTCCGTCGAGGAGTCCGGCCACGGAGTGCAGCTGGGTCACCTCGAGCGACTCGTCGCGCGACATCGACGGCAGGATCGTCGGAAGCCGTCGGGCGAGCATCGTCTTGCCCGCACCGGGTGGTCCGACCATGAGGACGTTGTGTCCCCCGGCGGCCGCCACCTCGAGAGCCCGGCGGGCCTGCCCCTGACCCCGGACCTCGGCGAGATCGACCGCATGCCGCGCGTCCACGCGCCGGGCCGTCGCCTCGGGCACGGTTGGCCGCCACGTCCCTCGCAGGAACCCGACCACCTCCCCGAGCGACGCCGCGCCGACGACCTCGAGATCGTCCACCAGCGCCGCCTCGGCCGCGTTCGACGCCGGCACGACCACGCCTCGCAGTCCCGCACCGGCCGCCGCGATCGCCACCGACAACACGCCGGGGGTCGAGACCAGCCCGCCCCGAAGCGAGAGCTCGCCGGCGAAAGCCCACCCTTGGATCGCCGCGGCGGGCACCTGCGCGGTGGCTGCGAGCACCCCCAGCGCGACCGGCAGGTCGAGGCCGGGGCCTTCCTTGCGGAGCGTTCCCGGCGAGAGGTTCACGACGACGCGACGCAGAGGCCATTCCAGGCCAGCGCTCTCGACCGCCGGTCGGATCCGATCGCGCGCGTCCTGCACGCCCGCCCCGGGCAACCCGGTCAGGGTGAGCGACGGGAGTCCGCGACCGACGTGCGCCTCGACGGCGACGAGGTGGCCCCGGACGCCGACGACGGTGACGCCGTTGACGCGTCCGTACACGGTTGGCCGACCCTAGCGGCAACCACCGACACCTAGAACGCGTCCTCGAAGATCTCGACGTCCGCGCCGCGCGCACCGAGCCAGACGCTCGCAACGTCGAAGCGCACCCGGGCGTGCTCGAACGCGTTTCCTTGCAGGAACGCGTCCGCGAGGCTCCTGACCTTCCTGCGCTTGGCTCGCGTCACCGCCTCGTAACCGCCACCGAACGCGGCCCCCGAGCGCGTCTTCACCTCGCACACGACCAGCAGGTCCCGGCGCACGATGATGAGGTCGAGCTCGCCGAAACTGCAGCGCCAGTTCCGCGCGACCAGCGCGAACCCCCGCCGCTCGTAGACACGGAGCGCCGCGTCCTCGCCGAGGCTGCCTCGTTCGGAACGCCGGTCGGTCGCAGATCCGCTCACCAGGCGACGCTAGACCGCGTCGCCGACACCCTCCGGCACTCGACTCGCGAGGGGGATTCGAAAGGGGGGCTCGGTCGCTACTCGGGGAGCTGCATCGTGTCCTCCTGACGCAGCTCCTCCACGTTCACGTCGTGACGAGTCAGCACCCGCACGTTCGACACGAGGCGGGCCGGCCGGTACATGTCCCAGACCCAGGCGTCGCCGAGCACCACCTCGACCCAGCCGTCCTCGCGCTGGTTCAGCTCGACCGTGTTCGCGAGGTAGAAGCGCCGCTCGGTCTCCACGACGTAGGCGAACATCGGGACGATGTCGCGGTACTCGCGGAACAGCTCGAGCTCGCGCTGCTCCTCGTACCGCTCGATGTCGTCTTCCTCGGGGTTCACGGCTCCTCCACCCTATCGCCGTCGTAGTAACCGGTCCGAAGGCCCTTGAACGAGTACCGATGGATCGGGGACGGGCCGTGGCGCCTGATCGCCTCGCGGTGCTCGTCGGTCCCGTACCCCCGGTTGTGGTCGAACCCGTAGGCGGGGAACCTGCGGTGGTAGCGATCCATCATCCGGTCCCGGGTCACCTTGGCCACGATCGAGGCGGCCGCGACCGACGCGGTGACCGCGTCTCCCTTCTTGATCGACAGGTTGGGGATCCCGAGCCGCTTCACCGGGAACCCGTCGGTCAGGACGTAATCGGGTGCGACCGACAGCGTGGTGATGCACCGACGGAGCAGCCAGACGTTGGTTTTGTGCAGACCCCTCCGGTCGATCCGCGTGGGCGTGCAACGGCAGACGGAACGAGCCACTGCGTGGCCCACGATGCGCTCGAAGGCCGCGTCGCGCTGGAGCGCGGTCAGCACCTTCGAGTCGTTGATCCCCTCCAGGTCGAACTCCACGGGCAGGATCACGGCGGCGGCGACGAGCGGCCCCGCGAGGGCCCCGCGGCCGGCCTCGTCGACACCCGCGATCAGGCGGAAGCCCTGCTCCCGCAGCCCGCGCTCGTAGCGCCCGAGGTCGAGGACTAGTGGATCCACCCGGCCCTCGACGGTGGCCAGACGATCGCGAACGCCCTCCCCACGACCTTGTCGACCGGGACGAACCCGAGGCCGAACCGCGAATCGTTCGAGTTCAGTCGGTTGTCGCCCAGGACGAACAAAGAGCCCTTCGGAACCCTCACCGGGCCGTAGTCCCTCGTGTCGACCGCCCCCTTCAGGTAGGGCTCGTGGATCAGGGCCCCCTCGACGAACAGTCTCCCGTCCCGCAGCTCGACCGTCTCGCCGGGGAGCCCGATCACCCGTTTGATGAAGTCCTCGTGCTCGGGCCGTTCGATGCCGAGCGTGCTGGACAACCAGTGGACGAACCCGCCGACGATCCCGCGATCCGGACCGGGGCGCCCCTGCGGGTCCGAGAACACGATGATGTCGCCGCGATCAGGACCGTACACCACCTTCTGGACGAGCACGCGGTCCCCCGGTTCCAGCGTGGGCTCCATCGAGCCCGAGGGGATGAAGAAGGCCTGGACGACGAAGGTCTTGAGGACGATCGCGACGGCCAGCGCGACCACGAGCAGGATCGGGAGCTCGCGCAGGAACGACCCACGTTTCTGCTGCTCGGCGGGCCGAGGCTTCGAGAGCGTGATCCCGCCGACGGGCTCCTCGGAGCCCGACGGGCGCTTGGTCACCGACTAGCCCAGGAGCCCTGTCTCGGAGGGCTCGGCCTGGGCCATACCGCCGTCCGACGCCGCCGCCGGGGGTCCTTCCTGCGCCGAGGTCTCGACTGCGGGAGCGTCGGCCGTGTCGGTCTCGACGTCCTGAGCTTCCGTCTCCCGCCCACCGGCGCCGGTCGTGTCCGGCGGATCGACCTGATCGTCGGCCCCATCGACGGAACCGGCATCGGCGGCGGCGGCCGCCGCGGCGCGTTCGGCCTCGGCCGCCGCGATCGCCGCCAGCTCTTCGTCACCGAGCCGGCGCTCGCGGATCCGCGCCTTCTTGCCTCGGCGCTCGCGCAGGTAGTAGAGCTTGGCCCGGCGTACGTGGCCGCGCGACACGACCTCGAGCTTGCCGATCGACGGCGAGTGCAGCGGGAACGTTCGCTCCACGCCCACGCCGAACGAGATCTTTCGGACGGTGAACGTCTCCTGGAGGCCACCCCCCTGACGTCGGATCACGACGCCCTGGAAGACCTGGATCCGCTCCCGACCCGCCTCGACCACCCGGACGTGCACCTTCACGGTGTCGCCGGGCCGGAACTCGGGCAGGTCCGTGCGCAGATAAGGGGCGTCGACGAGGTCGGTCTTGTTCATGGCGGGACGCCCATGGTAGCAGGGGTGCTAGCGCGGGGGTCACGGTCAGCGTTCGAGCAGGTCGGGCCGGTTGCGGCGGGTCTTCTCGAGGGCGGCCTCGCGTCGCCAGCGCTCGATCTCCTGGTGGTTGCCCGAGAGCAGCGTCTCGGGGACGCGCATCCCGCGGAACTCGGCCGGACGGGTGTAGTGGGGGTGGTCGAGGACGCCGTCGTCGCCGAACGAATCCTGTTCGTGGGACTCCCCGCGGCCGATGACTCCGGGAACCAAGCGCGTCACCGCTTCGAGCACCACCAGGGCCGGGACCTCCCCGCCCGCGACGACGTAGTCGCCGATCGAGAGCTCCTCGGCCGGCAAGCCCTCGACGACGCGCTCGTCGACGCCCTCGTAGCGCCCGCAGATCAGCACCAGCCAGGGTTCCACGGCGAGCTCGCGCGCGAGGTCCTGATCCAGCCTCCGCCCGGCCGGCGACAGCAGGAGCGTTCGTCGGACGCCCGCACCGAGCGACTCGACCGCGGCGAACACCGGCTCGGGCTTCAGCACCATCCCGGGCCCGCCGCCGTACGACTCGTCGTCCACCTGGCGATGCCTGTCGGACGTGCTGTCACGCAGGTCGTGCACGCGTATGTCCAGGAGTCCGGCCTCGATCGCCCGCCCGAGCAGGCTCTCGCGCAGCGGGCTCTCGAAGATGCCGGGGAAGATCGTGACGACGTCGATCCGCACGGCGGCAGGCTAGCGCGACCGAGGCCGTGCGCCACAGCACGCGACAATGTCAATCAGGTGCCGTCAACCCCGGGATCTCGCGGACGACGATCTTCTTCGCGTTCACGTCCACGTCGATGATCACGTCCTTGAGAACAGGGACGAGCGT
>Ga0207428_10000663_pt1 | contig 40270 bp, 30 predicted proteins | sample RhiMethybrSRZTD1_FD_187600 | JGI IMG/M metagenome (GOLD analysis project Ga0207428, IMG submission 187600) | Populus rhizosphere microbial communities from Tennessee, USA - Rhizosphere MetaG P. TD hybrid SRZTD1 (SPAdes) (version 3) | ecosystem: Host-associated > Plants > Roots > Rhizosphere >...
AGCCAGACCCCGTAGCGGGTGGTGTCCTCGAGCTCGCCAATGATGGCGTCGCGCGTGCGGCCGGGCCCCGAGGCGTGCCACGCGCCGCGCAGCGAGGGCCATCGCGCGATCGCCCTCTTGAACAGCTCGCCGCTGGTCCAGAAGAAGTGCGAGCGGGCCGGCAAATCATCAGGCAGGTCGACGCTGACCGCATACGTCGCGATGGCGTCGTCATCACACACGCCGGCATGCGTCAGCCGCGTCCATGCGACTGATCGACCGGCAAGCACATCGATCTCGGGGCGCTCGTCGCCAAGAGCGTCGGCGCAACCGGCAACCCACACGCCGCGTGCGGCGAGCCGTCGCCAGGTCTGGCCGCCCGCTGCCCACACCAGCGTGTCGGGAGACGGCGTCCACTCCACCGGCAACGCTTCGGCCCGCGCGATCCACCACCCATCCGTTGCCGGCCGCCCGGCGGACACCGGCATGCGATCGGCGGGGACGGTCGCGCCGACGTCCGGCCAGATGCGATCGGCGGTGACGCGGGGAAATGACGGTCGAGCCACGCGCAGTTCCCATCGCGACTCACCTGTGTCCTTGTCGCGCACGCTGATCACCCGCCCGAACGGTTTTGCGAGCACCGCGGCGCCGAGCGCCTGATGACACCCTCCGCCTCGCGCGCTGAGAATCTGCCGCTCTTCGTCGACGGCAGCGGTCGTGTTGCGGCACACGATCGGATCGACGATCGGCCGGATGTCGTCGCGGCCGTTCGCGATCTCGATCGCGAGCGCGCCTTGCGCGGGCGCCCACGGAAACTCACGCATCGGCAGGACCATCCATCGGCACTCGCTCAAATACGAGCGCAGCGTCGCCGCCTCGGCCGCAAATGCCTCTCCCGCGGCGAGCATCCGATCGAGCGCCGCCTTGGCAATGACCAGCGCATGCGCCTCGCCCTCGATCAGTTTGCGGACGCGCGTTTCAATATTGCCGCGCACCGCGATCGCCTCGACGCTCTTCACCGGCCAGGGCAGCAACGGCGGCACCGCCTCGCCGAGCAACCAGGCCCGGCGTGGCGATGAGGACAGCACTCGAAGGTGATCCGGCCGTTCCTCGATCACACGTTCGCGCACCAACAAGAGATCGCGCGCGTCCGCGCGTGGCAGCGCGCCGGCGATCGACGATCCTTCGGGCATTTCGATCGGCAGATCCTTGTACGAGTGGACGACAACGTCCGCTTCGCCGGAGAGCAATGCCTGCGACAGATCCGCGGTAAACGCCCCCTTCGTTGGCAGCTTCCACAGCGGTGAGGTTTGATCCTGATCGCCGGCGGACGTACGCGTAATGCACTCGGTGATCAGCGAGGGATGGACGGCGCGCAGTGCGCACTCGACAATCGCCGTCTGCAGCCTGGCGAGCGCGCTCGCCCGGCTCAGCAGCCTTACGCGCACAGGTCGTGCCACCCCGACGGGTTCAGCTTCGCACGCGTGGCATGCCCGCGCGCACGAACCCGAATCTCCTCGCGAGCCGCCCTCACACGGGCCTCGACGACGCGGGAAGTTTCGGCGACACCGGCGAAGACGTCCTCGAGCGTAACGATCGGCGCGATCGGCGGCGGCGGATCCTGCGCGCCTTCGGCACGCAGATCGATCAGGAGCTCGACATTCCTGTAACGTGCCGCCACACTGCGAACCAGCGGAGCGTCAACGGGTGCGGCGACGACGACCGTGGTCGGTTCGTCCGCGAACAGCTCGACGTCGAACCGGCGATACGCTGCCGCGGCCGATCCCGTGTCGAACGTCTCGCGCCGTCCCCACACGTCGACGATGTGCGTGCCGGCGACGAACGGCAGGATCTCGGTGGCGAGCATCCCGGTGCCGATGATCGCCACGCGCCGGCAGCCGCGCACCAGCCGCCGCACGGCGCTGCCGTAGCTGCGCGAGCCGAGCCCGACGAGGTGTTGCGCGCGCACGTGGCGCGCGTCAACGAGCAATGCGTGACACAGTTCGCGAAACATCGACTGTTCCGGCGGCAGGCCGGCTGCGAAGATCTTGAACTGGTGCATGACCTCCGTCTCGCCGACCATCGGCGAATCGAGGCCGCAAATCACTTCGAGCAGATGGGTGTAAGCCGCCTCATCGTGGAGCGCGGGCACGCCGCGAGGGATGCACGAACGATGCTCGACGAGGCCAACTTCCCGGACGCACGTGCGCCACACCGGACCAGCGTTGCGCCAGCGATCGTCAGCCGGCACTTGCGGAATGACGCTGAAAGCAAACACGATTCTTGAATCTTACGGACCGCCGTCAGCAGATTGTCACGGTTTTGTCGGGGCCCGCTGCGACCGGACGAGGCCGGCCATTGCCTCGATCCAGTCATCGAGATCGTTCAGGCACGGACACACGCTGTAGAGGCCCGGATCGCCGCCGCCGTGGGCAAATTCCTGCCGGCCTTCGTTACCGAGCTCATCCAATGTTTCAAGGCAGTCGGTCGTGAATCCCGGCGCAACGACGAGCGGCCGACGGATACCGCGACCGTGGAGCGATTTCAGCACGCCCGCCGTACTCGGCTCGAGCCACTTCTCGGGGCCAAACCGCGACTGAAACGAGACCGTGTACTCCGTATCACGCCATCCGAGCGAGGCGACGACGGCGGTAATCGTGGCGGTGCAGTGCGTGCGATAGGGATCGCCGCTCGTAACGTAGCGTTCGGGTAACCCGTGAAACGTGATCACGAAATGATCGGGGTTTGACTTCGCGGCCGCGTCACGAATTCGCCGGCACACAGCTGCGATGTAGGCCGGATCGTCGTAGTACGGCGGCACGAACGACAACGACGGCACGAACACGCGGGCTCGGCCGGCTCGATCGGTAGCCGCCTCGAACACCGCGTCAGCAACCGACGCGGTCGTCGCCGAGGAGTACTGCGGAAACATCGGAAGCACGATCACGCGATCGATCCCCGCGGCCATCAGATCATCGATCGCGCGAGCGAACGACGGACCGGCGTAAGCCATGCCCAGCACCACGCGGTAGCCGTCGCCCAGCGCCGCCTGGAGTCGCGCGCGTTGTTTTTCCGATTCGACGAGCAGCGGCGATCCCTGATCGGTCCAGATGCGCCGATACAGGCGCGCCGATCGCCGCGAACGGAGCGGCAGGATAACCCCGCGCAGGAGCGGCTGCCAGAGCCAGGCTGGATAGTCGACGACGCGGCGATCGGAGAGGAAGTTCGCGAGGTAGCGGCGAACGGCGCCCGGCGTGGGCGCTTCAGGCGTGCCGACTTGCGCGAGCAGAACCCCCGTAGGCATCGAGTCGCGCTTGATCGTATACCGCCATGGCCCCGCGAATTACCTCAGGTTCGCCAGCACCCACTCGACGATGCGGTCGTCGGGCATGTTTTACGCGGCCCGGGGCTGATCGAATGTCTCGGCGTCGCTCCGGCGCCGCTTCAGCCAGGCGGCAAGGCGGCGCAGCGCCAGCGACAAGCCGGTATAGACGAGAAATGCGCCACCGGCGGAAGCGAGACCGGCGATGGTCTGGCCCAACAGTCCGAAGATCTCGCCGGTGTGCGCGAACCGCAGCCACGATCGCAAGCGGCGCCCCGCGCTCAGGCTCTGAAAATCTTCTGCCTTCACAACACGGCCGCTGGCGCGATCGAATGTGAATGTCGTGCGCTGCTGCGGTTGTCCGCCGTAGCCTTCGTCCACCGAGATCACGACCGGCGCATTCGCCGACGCCGCAAACCGCGTCGTCATGCTGCGCCACGACGGAATCTGCTGCTGCGCGCCGGCCCACGCGGCGTCGATACCATCGCTGACGTAGGTCACGGGTTTGGGCTCGTTCGATCGCGCGGATGGCGACGGAGATGGCGGCGGCGTATCACCCGCGATGCGATACACGAGATTACTCGCCCACGGGTACGAAATCGGCAGCGCGCCGGCGATGACGATCGCAAGCGGCACCGCGGACCAGACGCCGATCACGTTGTGCCAGTTGAAGTCGCGTGCCTTCGGCGCGAGGCCCGAACGGAACCAGAGCACGTTCTTGAACTGGATCCATGTCCAGAGGCGCGGCACCCATAAGTAGAGCCCGCTGAGCACGATGAAGAGGAAGATCAGATTGGACGCGCCGGTGAGGCTACGCCCGGTCGCGCGGCTCTCGCCGCTCATGGCGAGATAGCGATGCCACGCGGTCATGGTGCGGAAGAACGACCGCATCGCCGCCGGCGGTTCGCCGATGATGCGTCCGGAATACGGATCGACCAGCAGCGCCTTGTTGCCATCGAGCGTCAGCGTCGCCGGCGCCGCCTGATCCGCGCGCATCGTCAGCGCCACAATCTTGATCTCCGGCTGCGCGGCAGTCGCTCTCGCGGCAATCACCTCGGGCGTCAGCTTTGCGCCGGGCGCGGCCGGAGCGCTCCACGCGCGGCGATCGGCCCACTCGAGCATCTGCTTTTCGTAAGTCAGGGCGACGCCGGTCACTGACATAATCAAAATCACGACCCCGGCCGCGGCGCCGGCGGCGAGATGCATCCAAAAAAGAACGGAACGAAAGGTCTTCATACAGGCAATCTTGAGACTTGGTCTCAACTTCTACCCAGCTTATTGCCGACCAAAAAGGTCGGTCAAGGACAAACATGCGGATTGACCTCAATTCCGACCTCGGTGAGTCTTTCGGGCCCTGGCCGATGGGCCAGGACGCGGCGCTGATGGACAGCATTTCCTCGGCAAACGTGGCGTGCGGCTTCCACGCCGGCGACCCGGGGACGATGCGCGCCACCATCGCGCTGGCCCGCGAAAAGGGCGTCGCCATCGGCGCACACCCCGGATTCCAGGACCTGGTCGGGTTTGGCCGGCGGGAGGTGAAGGCCTCCAGCGCCGAGGTCCATGACCTTGTGCTCTACCAGGTGTCGGCGCTGGCCGGCATGGCGTCGGCGCAAGGTGTACGGCTGCAGCACGTCAAGGCACACGGCGCGCTCTACAACATGGCCTGCCGCGATCAATCCCTCGCCGACGCGATTGCCCGCGCGGTGGCGGCGTTCGATCGTTCGCTGATCCTGTTCGGGCTGCCCAACTCGGAACTGCTGCGCGCCGGCAAGGCCGCCGGACTTCGCGTCGCCGCGGAAGTGTTCGCCGATCGCGCCTACGATCCGGATGGATCGCTCACCTCACGCACGAAACCGGGGAGCGTGATTCACGACACGCAGCGCGTCGTCGACCGCGCGATCAAGATGGTGCGCGACAACAAGGTGGTGGCCGTCGACGGCTCGACGATCGCGCTGCAGGCCGACACGATTTGCCTGCACGGCGACACGCCGGGCGCGGCGGATCACGCCAAGGCCGTTCGACGAGGATTGGAAGCGGCGGGCATTACCGTCGGCAGCTTCACTCGTAGCGCATAGCATCGACGGGTTGCAGCGCGGCGGCCTTCATCGCCGGATACAACCCGAAAACCAGCCCCACCAGGAACGACACCACGAATCCCAGCAGCACCGCGGTGATCGACACGTAGGTCGACCACCCGGCATAGGCGGAGATCGCCATCGACACAATCGCGCCGATGACGATTCCGGCGAGCCCGCCGCCCACGGTCATCAGCAAGGTCTCGATCAGGAATTGCATCGTGACGTCGCGCCGCTTGGCGCCGGCCGTGCGCCGCACGCCGATCTCGCGCGTGCGCTCGACTACCGACGTCAACATGATGTTCATGATGCCGATGCCGCCGACCAGCAGCGCGAGCGCCGCAACGCTGCCGACGACGACGCTGAACGTGCGCTGTGTCCGATAGCGCTGCGCGAGCAGCTCGCGTGGCACGACGATGTGGAATTCGTCCTCGGTGCGCGTTTGCAACAGCATCCGTCGCAGCACTTCGCCGAGCTCCACGGTGCGCTCGGCATCGCGCACCTGCACCCAGATCTCTTCGACCGGCTGATTCTGTCCAACCGCGATCGTCTTGCCCGTAATCGACGACAGCGGCGCGAGCACGGCGCGGTTTACGTTGTGCCACGCCATGGTCGTCCCGGCCTGCGGATCGCCGCCCTGCTCATGCAGCACGCCAATCACTCGATAGTGATCTTCGGCGATGCGAATCGTCTCGCCAATCGGATCGCGCACGCCAAAGAGCTGTTGCGCCAGCGCGGCGCCGATCACGCAGACGCGCGCCGAGGCATCGGTTTCGCTGAGTAGCCGGCCGCGCGCCGCTGCGACTCTGAGGATGTGCTGAAACGACGCCGGCGCCGCGAGCACCTGAGTGGGATTGATGCGATCGCCGCGGCCGACGCGAACGTAGCGCGACACTACCGGCGCGGCCAGTGTCGCCGACGGCACGAGCGCAAGCGCGCGATCTGCATCGGCGGCAATCAGGCTTCGCCTCATGGTGCCCTTGGCGTTGAGGCCGCCGGTGCTTTGCGCGACGATGTTGTCGAGTCCAAGAGCGTCGACCTGCGCCAGGGCGTCGCGCGCCGCGCCTTCGCTGACCGACATCATCGCGATCACCGCGGCCACGCCCAGGACGACGCCGAGCACGCTCAGGGCGGTGCGCAGCCGATAGCGCCCGAGCGCCTCGACCGCGATCCGGAAGAATTCGGCGAGCTCAGCGAGGCTGAAGCGCATTGCCGCGGGTTGGCGCCGCCTTGCCGGCTGCGGCGGGAGCTGACAGTGAGACGCGCTCACCTTCGCGGAGTCCGGACACGACCTCGACCATCCGATCGTTGGACTCGCCCAGGTCGACCGGCCGCATCTCGGTGCCGGTGGCGCCCGTCACATACACGACGCGCGATCCCTGGTTGTTGAACACGGCGGTCACCGGAATCATCAGCACGTTGGCGCGCGAGCCGACGATCACGTCGGCGCGGATCGTCATTTCAGGGCGCAGCTCGGCGGTCGTCGGATCGAGCGTGATGATCAGATCGAACCGCTTGTCGTCGAACGGCCGGTTCACCGAGGAGCTCGCCAGCGTGCCGACGCGGGTGACCTTGCCCGTCAGCTTTAGATCCGGGAACGCTTCGACGCGCACTTCGGCGGCTTGCCCGGTCTGCACGCGATGCACCTCGCTCTCGCTGATCGACGCTTCGACCAGCATCCGGTTGACCTCGGGGATGGTGACGATGCCCTGCGTCGCGAACACGCGATCGCCGATGCGCAACTTGCGGCGCGGATTGGAATTGAGGTTCTCTTCGTAGACGACGAGCCCCGGCCCGCGGGCCCGGATGGTGCAGCCCTCGATCAGCCGTTCGAGGGTCTCGAGCCGCAACTGCGTCTCGGCCGCCCGCGTGCGCGAGTGCCCGAGCTGCGCGCTCTTCTGCGCCAGCGCCAGGGCGGCGCGCTTCTGTTCACGCGGGTGCGACAGCTGCACGACGACGTCGGTGCGACGGCGCGCCAGCAGCAATTCCTCCTCGGCTTCCTCGAGCTGATCTTCGGTGCGCGCCAGCTCGTCGCGCGTGATGAAGCCCTTTTCGAGGAGCGGCTTGAGGTGCTCGTATTCCTGGCGCAGGCGCTCGGCCTTTTTCTGCGCGCGCTGCAGCGACGATCGCGCTTCCTCGACGGTCAAGGCGCCCTCGCCTTCGGTGACCGCCTTGACTTCGGCGCCGGCCTCGTCGAACTCGCCTTCGGCGACCTGCAGATCCATCTGCGCCTGCCGGTGTTCCTGCCTGACGCGCGCGAGCTCCACTTCGAGATCGGTGGTGTCGAGCTTCACCAGCAGGTCGCCGGCGGCGACGCGCGATCCCTCGGGCGCGAGATCGCGAATCTCGATGTCGCGGCCGGGAATCGGCGATCGATACGTGATCGACTGGATCGGTTTGAGCGTGCCGGACGAGGTCAGCGTCGCAATGAGCTCGCCGCGCGACACGGCCGCCACCATCGCATCGTCGGCGCCGGCGCGCGTCCAGATCACGAACAGCGTGATCGCGATGACCGTCGCCGCGGCGGCGACGGCGGCGCGCGGTGATTTCCACAGCGATGGGGTCGAGCTGGGCATGTCTTACTTGACTAAATTAGACGCGATCGCGAGCACGTTAGTCGAGCCCGACATGTCGATCCGCGGATTGAAAATGCCGAGGACTGCACGCAGGCGCAGGTTGGCGACCGCCGAATCGGCGAGCGCCTGGATGCGGCGGCTCTCCGCCTGCAACAGGCCGGCTTCGGCCGTCACCACGTCGAGGTTGTTCGAGAGGCCGTTCTCGTAGCGCAGCTGGGCGACTTCGACTTCGCGGCGGCTCAGCTCGACGCTGTTCTCCGCCGCGGCGGCGTTGCGAATCAGGCGCTCGCGCTCGCGCACGACCTGCTTGACGCTGTCCGCGATCTGGCGCTCGAGCGTGTCGACTTCACGCCGGCGCCGCTCGCGATCGATCAACGCCGACTGGTATTCGACCTGCTGCGTCGTGCGATCGACCGGCATCGCGATCGTGAAGAACGTCGCGAAGGTGAATCCGTCGAGACCGAAGCTGTCCTTGAAGCCGGTCGCGGTCTCCCGCCGGGTCAGCGCGAAGTTGACGTCGACCTGCGGCAGCAGTTGGTTCTTGGTAAAGCGGATCTGGTTTTCCGCATCCTGGCTCGACGCGATGCGGCTCTTCAGATCGAGGCGATTGGCCAGCGCGATCGACGTCGCCGAGGTCACGTCGATCGGCTCGGTATTGGTCCGCGGCACGACCGCATCGACCGTGAATGGCGTCGAGTCGCGGCGGCCCATCAGGAACGACAACTGATCGCGCGCGTCTTCGACCGCCGATTGCGCGTCGAACAGCTGCGTCTCCGCCTGCGAGACCAGCTGCTGGGAGCGCAGCGCGTCGAGCTGCGACACGAGGCCGGCATCGAGCTTCGCCTCGGACGCATCCCGCAACCGGCGGGCGCGCAACAGGCTTTGCCTGGCGACGTCGACGAACGCCTGCTGCGAAACGACGCGGTAGTACGCCGCCGCCACGTCCACCGCGACCTGCTGTTCCGACATCGACTGCGACCACGATGCGTCCTGGCGCCGGAGCTCGGCGGCCGTCAACCCTCGCCGCGCCACGGACCGGCCGAAGCCGCGCAACAGCGGCTGCGACACGCTGAGCGTCGTATCGGCGTTGTAGAACAGCACGTCCGCGGTCGACTCAGGTGTCTGGCCCGGTATCAGCTGTGACTGTGTGCCGACCGATGCGCGCAGCTCGGTGCCGGTCACGAGCTTCTGCGAGACATCGACACGATACGTCTGGCTGCTGATGTCGTCGCGGCCGAGCGATCCGAAAATGTTCGGCGTGACTTTCGGCTTGAACGTGTTGCGCGCGAGCCGCAATCCGAGATCGGCTTGCGCGATCGCATCGGCCTGGTTGACGACGCGCTCGTTCTTGACGAGCGCCTCCTTGACCGCGTCGCTCAGCGACAATTGCGGCGCCTGCGCAGCGGCGGGAATGGTGACGGCCAGCCCGCAGATCACGATCGCGGAAACTCGAAACGCGCGCAACATGTTGATCCTCATCGCAAATTGAGTGGGATGTTGCCGGTCCACGTGGCGCGCGCGCTGAAGCCGTCGCCGCGAATGTCGCTGACCGCGTTGTAGGTCAGCGCCCCGCTCACGCTACCGGCGGATACTGTTCCGTTGAAGGCAATTGTCGTCGCTACTGTATACGTGGCGCCAGGCACCGAGCCGCCGTCACGGTATTCCTGCGTGAACCGGACGTTGCCGCCCGATCCTTCGACGGTGGCTGAAAAAACGAGCGGCGCGTCGTTGATGAAGCCGGTCAGTTCGACGCACGTCGATATCGTAACCACCTGGCGGCCGTTGATCTCGAACGTGCCCGACAGCGTGCCGTTGGACGCGGTCTGCAGCCGCAGCGTGACCGTGCCGGTGTTGCGGGTCGTGAACGTGCACGACGTTCCTGGCGCGCCTTCGACGGTCACCGAGCTCGTGCCGGTGAACGTGCCATCCATCGGTCCGCTGAACGACGAGCTTGCCGGCGCCGGCGTGGGCGCGGGCGTCGTGGGTGGAGGCGTGGTCGGTGTCGCGGCGGTAGGCGGCGCCGTGCTGGTCGTGTTCGCTGGTGAAGTCGATGTGGCGGACGGCGCATCGTTGCCGCCGCCCGTGGCCGCCTTCGCAGCCACCGCACCGCCGCCCACGGCCCCGGCAATGATGCCGATGGTGGTCGCCGACATTCCTCCCGCGCCGCCGCCTGCCGCGGCACCGGTTGACGCCCCGGTCCCTCCTCCTGCACCACCGCCGGCGCCCGCGGTCGTGCCGACGGCTTCCGCGGCGGTCAGCACATTCGATTGCGCGATCGTTGCGATCGCTGTTTGCCCCTGAAACGTTGCCGTCGCGGAGATCTGAATGGCGCCGGTTGCTGTCGGCGTGAGGCCGGCCGCGGCGGCCTGGCCCGCGGCGTTGGTGACGACGGTGATCGACTGCGCGCCACCTGCGAACGTCGCGCCCTGCCCGGTCAATGAGAACGTCACGGTGGCGCCGGAGACTGGAAGGTTGTTGCGATCGCGCACTTCGATGAGCGGGGCAACCGCGGTTTTCTGCTGGATAATGTTGACGGCGTCTTCGCCTTCGATCACCACGATCCTGAGCGCCGAGTTTTGCGTTGCACCTTGCGCATAAGCCGTACTAGCCGCGGCCACTGCGGTGGCCACTAGGAATGCCAGCATCCTTCGCATAACGACCTCTTGGGGGCATCCGCCGGGAGGTTCCAGTGGATGAGTCAGGAACAATAATCCCGAACGGCCTCGAATGCGTCACCAATCCGGGGGTAGTGACGAAAGTACCCATCACAGGCGCGCCCAAGACCTCAGGATTTCTGAAATGTAATCGTGAACGTGCCGGTCGCCTTCTGCTGCACGTCTCCGCCGCTGCCGCCTGTCGAGAGGCTGTTCTGCTCGTAGCGAAACGTGCCGGTCGCCGTGTTCCCGGTGATCGTTCCCTCGAAGGTGTAGATGTGCTCGCCCGTAATGCTTTCGCCGGGTCGCGGCGACGAGGGCGGCACCGTAAAAACATTGCGGCCGCTGAATCGGGCGTGCGAACCGCTCACGTCAACCTGGCCGATGAACTGAGGCGGCGCGAATTGATTCGCGCAGGTGGTCGCCGTCACGGTGTCACTGCCGTCGTAGTCGAACGCGCCGCGCACCGCGGACTCGGTGTATGCCTCGAATCGCAACCGAGCCGTCGCTGTCACCGTGCGGGTGAAGGTGCAGGTGTCGAGGCCGCCGCGGCTGATGAACCCGCCCGTGATCGTGCCGCTGAACGTGCCGGTGAACCTCGTTTCACCGTCGTTGCCGGCGATCTGCGTCGCGGCGACTGCTCCTCCCGCAACCGCGGCACCCGCCACGGCAATCGTGGTTGCCGATAAACCGCTGCCACCGCCGGCAGCCCCGCCTCCCGCACCGGCACCGCCACCGCCAGCACCCGAGCCGCTCGACGCACCTGATGCCGTCGATGCGCTTGCCGCAGCCGCCTGTGCGGCGGTCAGCACATTCGTTTGCGCGATCGTTGCGGTGGCCACCTGACCTTGAAAGGCCGCGGACACCTGGATCTGGAACGCGCCCGCCGCCGAAGGTGTGAGCCCCGTGACGGCCGCCTGGCCCGCGGCATTCGTCGCCACGGTGAGCGTCGATGCGCCGCCGAACGTCGCCGCCTTGCCGCCCTCGATCGAGAACGTGACGATCGCGCCCGGCACCGGCAGGTTGTTGCGATCGCGCACTTCAACGACCGGCCGCACCGCCGTCTTCTGCTGGATGATGTTGACCGCGTCTTCGCCTTCGATCACGACGACGCGAAGCGCGGGTTGAGCGGAAGCGTTCTGTGCGAGCAGGACTGTCAGGGCGAGTATCGACAGCATCACGCTCCGCACTTCGCCTGCGGCAGGATGCCGTCGATCTGGCCGACGTAGTTGCGTGCGTTCTTCGATTCGTCGAGATGCGGATTGAGCTCGAGCATCTTCGCGTAGCTCGATCGCGCGTCCTTCAGGTAACCGCAGGCCTGCCGCGCGTTGAAGAGATCGCGATTCACGTTGCCGAGCAGGAAGTAGGCGATCGGATCATTCGGCGCGTGCGACAACGCGCGCTTGCAGTAGTCGCGCGCCTTGAGCGGATTGCCGACCTTCTGCTCGGACAGGCACAGGCCGAGGAAACCGGCGCTGCGCAGGCTGTCGTACGCGCCCTGGCGATCGGCGTGCTTGCGGCTGCCGACGCCGAGGCCGATGAAGTGAAACGCCAGCTTCGAGCCGAGGCCGGTGGAAAAGTTCGTCAGGTCGAGGAACGTCCGATAGCCGTCACGCGCATCGGCGTAGAGGCTGGTCTGCACCGTCTTGTCGGTGCTCGCGGCGGCCATCTGCCGCAGCGAATCCGCGCGCCACAGATTGGCCTGCGCGTTTGACGGCATGATCTTGATCGCGTGATCGGCGCTGTCAACCGCGCGGGCCCACGCGCCCTTGTCCCAATAGGCGCGGGCCAGCATCGAATACGCGGTGTCGTTGTCGGCGTCGAGCCGCAGCACCTCGGTCAGCTCGCGAATCGCTTCGTCGGGATCGCCGCGCTCGATCAACACCGCCGCGCACTCGATGCGCGCATCGACGTGCGTCTGGTCGATGGCGATGGCGCGCCGGAAGGCCGCCACCGATTCGTCGTATTTGAGCAGCAACTGGTTGACCTGGCCGAGGTGATAGGCGGCAAGGCTGAATTGCGGATCGACCGTCAGCGCCTTCTCGAAGAGCTCCGCCGCTTTCTTCAAATCGGCTTCGCTCTGACGCCGCTCCACTGGAACGAGGTTCATCAGGCTCATCGACGAGCGGCGCGTGAACAACAGCTTCTCGCCCTGCAGGTTGAGATCCTCCGCGGGCTTCTTGACCTTGCGCACGTAGCGGATGCGCAGGCTGACGGCGACGTCGCGCCCGGGCGCGATCATCACTTCCTTGCGATCGGGCTCGTAACCTTCGTGCTCGCCGCGGAACTCGTGCAGGCCGCTCGGCAGGCTCGGCATGGTGAGCGGTTTCCCCTTGGACAACCGGCCAATCAGCTTGCCATCGACATAGAGATCCACGTCGTCCATGTTCGATTCGATGATCGCGGTACCCTGCATCGAGACGGCCTTGTCGACGCTGCCGTCCGCCATGCATTCGGTGGCGACGCCGAGCAGCATTTCGGGCTCGTAATCGCCGCGCGCCGTCGGCGTCTGCGACAGGTTCCGGGCGCGCGCATAGCTGCGGACGTTCGATCGCACGTACTCGATCAGTTCATCAGCGGTGATACGGCCGTCGCACGGATCCATGTCGGCACGGCCCTCGAAGCCTCTCACCAGGTAATACGTGAAGAAGCCAAAGCCGGTCTCGAGGTTCGGATCTTCGAAGCTCGACTCGCGCTCGGTGGTCGCGGTGAGCGTCAGGAAACTCTTCGGCAGCGCGCTGAACTGCGCCTCGAGCGCGTCATTGGTGGTCTCGGCGTTGATCTTTCCCGAATGGCACGCGTCGGTGAGCAGCACTTTCCAGTTCGCACCGACCTTGTTGGCGAGAATGTCGCCGAGCGTCGACATCGCGTAGGCGGTCGTGTCGAGCCGATCGGGCTGCACATCGTACGGCGCGAGGAAGCCCTTGCCGTTCTGCACGAAGCCGTGGCCCGCGAAATACACGACGACGCGATCGGCCGGCAACGCCACCGAGGGCAGCCACGTCTCGAGCTCGTGCTTGATGTTGCCGAGCGTCGCCTGCGAACCTTTCAGGAAGTGCACGTTCTCTGCCGGGAAAGCGCCGCCCTTGTGGCTGATCAGCACGCGATAGAACGCATCGGCATCGCTCTCGGGAAACCGCAGCTGCTTCGCGGCATCGAGGTTCTGGTAGTTCGAGATGCCGACGATCAGCGCGTAACCGCGGGGCACCGACGTCTTGACGTCGAGCGGCTTGTTCTTCGGCGCGAGGATCAGATCGCGAGGCGTCTGATTCGCCGGCTTGTCCTGAGCGAGGGTCGTGGCCTCGCCACGATCCGAGTCGAAGGGTGACTGCGGCGTCTGCGCGCCGACACCGATCGTCGCGAGCGCAACCAGGAGGGGGACGAAGAGCGCGCGCATCACGTTACTTGTGCGTCAGGTTGAAGCTCGCCGTGACGGCCTTCCCCACTTCCGCCTTGTTGACCACGTAGGTGGCCTGCGGCGTCTTCGAGTTGGCCGCGTCCTTCTGGAACACAAGGTCGCGCGACTGAATGCTCGATCGCAGCTCGGCGATCAGCGCCGGCGAGCCGGGTTGATAGGACTTGGCGGGACGCTCGAAGCCCGGCAGCGTTTTCATCGGCTCGCGGCTGAGGAACACGAACACGTGCTCGGTGCCGACGTTGTTGTCGAGGATGAACCAGTCGCCGCGCGGCACCTCATACTCTTCGAACCGCTTCACCGTGTTGCGGCCGCCGTTGATCTCTTCGTTGGGAAACAGCACGGTCCAGTTGCCGCTCGCGCCCTGTTGTGCCACATACAGATAGCCGTCGATGTTCGATTCGAATGCGAAGCGGACCCGATCACCGGTGTGGAATTCCTTCGCCGGATCGACATCCATCGGCGCGTCATTCGCTCCGGCCTGGATCATCCGGAAACGGAGACCGGGCGACACGTTCTCATCGTTCGACGAGAACATCTCCCTGGCGCCGAGCTCACGCGGCGGTGCCGCCGCCATCGTGTCGGCGGGCTTCGCCGGCGCTGCTGATCCGGTGGGAGTCGTCACCACCGCGGATTTTGAAACGGCGGTTGAGGATGACGAGGGCGCGGGATTATTCGCCGGCGCGGGATTGTTCGCCGGAGCGGGCACCACCGGCGCCGGCGCCGCAGTCGAAGTGTCGCGCGGCGCGATCGTCGCCGGTGCTTCCATCTGGCGCGAGGGCGCCGCGATCAACAGCGCGCCGACAAGCACCGCGGCCGCGGCGCCGCCGGCCCACCACATCGTCTTCGGCTTCGCTGACGGCGGAACCGGAGTGATCGCGGTCGGAATCGACGACGTGCTCATCGGCATCGAGCGGATTACCGTCGAACCGCTCGACGAATCGAGAGCGGAAATTCGCGCCTTCGACTGTTCGAGGAAGCTGGCGAGCGCCTGGCGCATTTCGGCGGCCGATTGATAGCGCTCGTTCGGCGACTTCGCCATGGCCCGCGACACGATCGATTCGATCTCCGGCAGCATCCGGCTCACGTCGGTGTCCATCGGCGCCGCCGGCTGCTGGATTACTTTGAGGATCACGGACGAAATGCTCTCGTTGTCCGGCTCGAACGGGCGGCGGCCGGCGAGCATTTCGTAGGCCATCACGCCGGTGGAGTAAATGTCGGTGCGGCGGTCGACGCTCTCGCCCTTCAATTGCTCGGGCGAGGCGTAATGCGGCGTGCCGAGCACGTTGCCGGACGCGGTCAGCGTGTCGGCGACGAGCAACCGGGCCAGGCCGAAGTCCATCAGCTTGATCGAGCCGTCCGGCAGCACGTGAATGTTGCTCGGCTTGATGTCGCGGTGCACGACGTCGAGATCGTGCGCGTGATTGAGCGCCTCGAGCACCTTGGTGAGGATGCGAATCTTTTCCTCGAACGAGAGCGAGTTCGCGTGGAGCACGTCCGCGAGGTTCTTGCCCTGCAGGTACTCCATGGCGATGTAGACCACGCCATCGACCTGGCCGGCTTCATACACGGTGACGATGTTCGGGTGCGAGAGGCGCGCGCAGGCCTGTGCCTCGCGCATCATGCGATCGAGATACTCGGGCCGGTCGATATCCGGACGTACCGTCTTGACGGCGACGGTGCGCTGCAGCGTGGGATCGACGGCCTTGTAGACCTCGCCCATACCGCCGCGGCCAAGCACCTCCTGGATCTTGAAACGGCCGATCGATTCGGGGAGCGGTGTATTGCGCATGATGGTGCCCAATTAGACATCAAAGGGGATGCCGAGGCTAAATCTGAAGATCTGGCCCGAATGCGCGACCGGACGTGTAATTCGCCTTACGAATTCGTGATCAGGAAGGCCGTTCTAGAAAGTACTTAGAGATTCCTTAGAGACTAGGGCGTACAGACTAAGGGCGGCGTCCCTTGCGGAACGCCGCCCAAAAGTTGCCGCCAACCTGGCTCCCCCCAGCTACTGCAGCACTAGTGCCACAGTAAACAGACTGGCGACGCGAACACATAATCCAAAGTCTGTGCCGCTTGGATTTCCGCCAGTTTTCCGCGATCTTCGCGTCAGATCCTTGCACGGCGCATACGGATCTGATCGCTGGGATCACAAAACTGCGAGTTCTAGCCCGCGGCACCCTCGGGATACTGCAGCGCCAGCCGCAATTCCTTCGTCAGGTTGTCGACCGTCGTCCCCTGCCGCTTCCAGGCGCCGTCGGTTTCGAAGCGCAGCGCGCCGATACGGCGGCCCCACGGCGAGATGACGCGGCCGATCGCGCGGAAGTCGGTGCGATCCGCGTGGTGCTGGTCGATCTTCTGGATCACGTCGGGCGCGACGCGGATGAACGCGCGGAGCGCCGTTGCCGACTTGATGCTGTACTTGCGGCCGTTCCAGGCGGATTCGAAGATGCTGGCGATCTGCTTGAAGTAGTTCACGAAGAACTTCTTCGATTCCTCGCGGAACTGTTCGCTCTTGCGGGCGCCGCCCAGCGCGGCTTCGTCCGCAAACAGCTTCTTCAATTCCTGCGCGAGCGGCGCCTGGCCGACACGGCCCTTGCCGACGCCGAGCAGCTTGATCTCGCCGAAGAGCGGCGACTCCTCGCGATCGTTGATGGCGCGGACCACGTCGTGCGCGGCGGCCAGCGCCTCGTCGCGATAGAGCTGGCGGCCGGAGAGCGACACGAGGTGCGAGGCGTTCAGGCGCGTGTGCTTCGCATTGATCGTGACGAACATCTGCACGATGTGATCTTCGGGAACGCGATCGAAAATGATCGCCGGCACGGTGAAGGGCTCGTCGCCGAACCGATCGATGTCGGCATGGAGCGCGAGCAGCCGGTGCTGGCCGTCGATCGCGCGGAGGATGCCTTCGCGCTCGGGCACCTTGAGGCGGCCGACCCACGAGCCGCTCTCCGACGGTTCGAAGCTCAGTTTCTCGTCGCAGGAAATGATGACGGCGCCCGGAATCGAGGGCAGGTCGCGGGCCTGGCGGCACTGCTCGTAGTACTGCACGAGCTCATCAATCTTCTTGCGAATGATCTGGCGCTGGTACGCCTTCTCATTCGACGCGATGCGGCGTTCGAGCAAATCCCAGTTGATCTTCGACTGCGGCCCGCCCTTCTTTTTGCCACGAAGCCCGGCCTGCGCCTGGTCCTGATAGCTCAGCACTTCGAATCGCACGAGCTTGTCGATATCGCTGGCCGTCAGGGAGGCCTGATAGAATTGCACGCCGAACTGCTGCATCCGGATAGCCGCTACGCTGATCATAAGAGTCCGCCCAAAGAGTCGGATTCTATCGTTTGCGGACGCGCACTCTCAACGGTTTTTGCCCGAAATCGTGGGGGTCCGAAGACAGTCCCGGCCTCATATAACCCCGTAAGTCTCGGTATTTGAAGGGCTTATTGCAATGACCAAAAAGATGCGCCGCCCCGGCCTTTTGCTCGTCCTTGCCCTGTTTCTGAGCTCAGCCGTTCCGCCGGCCGCGCATGCACAAAAACCTGCTGTCGCCACCGTCACGGAAGATCCGGAATTTGCGGACTTTGTGAAAAAAGCGACAACCAAGCCCGAGTTTTTGTCGCCGCTTGTTGATCATTTGCCCAAGAAAGCGGGCGTCCCGTCGCCGAAAGACGTGCTCGGGTACCACATCGGCACCGAGAAAAAGCTGACCTACGTTGCCGATCAGCAGCGGTATTTCCGCGCGCTGGAAAAAGCGCTGCCGGGTCGAGTCAAGACGGAGGTCACGGGCAAGACCGAAGAGGGCCGCGACATCATGGTCGTCTACGTGACGTCGGAGGCGAACCTCAAGAACCTCGAGCAGAATCGCCAGAATACGAAACGGATCGCGGACCCGCGCGGCCTCACCGACGCACAGGCGCAGCAGTTGATCGCGAACACCAAGCCGCACTATCACATCAGCGCGGGCCTTCACAGCCAGGAAACCAATCCGCCCGAAGCGGTGATCGAGCTCGCGTATCGCCTCGCGGTGAGCGACGAGCCGTACATCAAGCAGATCCGCGACAACGTGATCGTGAGCATCACCGGCGCCACCGACGTCGATGGACGCGATCGTTATGTGGACTGGTATTACGCCTACAAGATTGACGAGGCCTACGACGGCGGCGAGAACTATGGCGACGTCCCCTACTGGGGCAAGTACGTCTTTCACGACAACAACCGCGACATCAACTACGGCGTCGACTCGCTGCGCGCGCATCTCAACTGGTACCTGAACTGGGCGCCGCCGATCTGGCACGACCTCCACGAAGCGCAGACGCTGCTCTATACGTTCAGCGGCCAGCCGCCGCAGAACGCGAACCTCGATCCGATTCTCTACACGGAGCTGCCGTTCTTCGCGACCTACGAAGTGAACAAGCTGACCTCGTATGGCATGCCCGGAGTGTGGCACTTCGGCTTCGTCGACATGTGGTCGCCGGGCTATCTCGGTTTCGCCGCGGCCAATCACAACGGCATGCTGCGGATGTACGAGATCTTCAACCAGGGCGGCGCCAACACGAAGAAGGCGCGCCTGTCCGGCGCGCAGACGCAGCGGCAGTGGTACCGTCCGAATCCCGCGCCCGCGGGTGAGGTCGACTGGTCGATCCGGAATTCGATCAACTACGCGGAGACCGGGGTGCTGACCGCGCTCGAGCTGACGTCGAAGTTCCCGCAGATGGTCGTCGAGAACTACTACAAGAAATCCGCGAATGCGATCAAGCGCGGCGCCGACAAGCCGCCCTACGCGTTCGTGCTGGCCGCGGGTCAGCGCGACCAGTCGCAGGTCGATCGCGTCGCCAACCTGCTGCGGCGGCAGGCGATTGAAGTGCATCGCGCCACCGCGGAGATCAAGACCAAGGAAGGGACGTTCCCGGCCGGTTCCTATGTCGTGAAACTGAACCAGCCGTACGGCCCGCTCGCCAAGACGCTGCTCGAAAAGCAGACCTATCCGGATGCCGCGCTCACCACCTACGACGACAGCGCGTGGTCGATGGGCATGGCGAGCAATATCGACGTCAAGACGATCGAGGACAAGACCATCCTCGATGCGCCGGCGACGTTGTTGAAGGAAGACATCACGTCGCTCGGCCTGCTCCTCGATCCGAATGGCGCGATCGGCGCGAACGACTCCGTCTACATCGTCACGCACAACGGCGCGCTGAATCTGATCACGCTGCGCTATCGGCTGAAGGATTCGGCGATCAAGGCGGCGAAGGCGGCGTTCAAGGTGGGCGATCGCGAGTTCCCCGCCGGGTCGCTGCTGATTCCCGCGTCGGATCGCGCGCGCCGGGAAATCGAGGCGCTCGGTCTCCAGGCCCTGGCGGTGACGGCGGCCCCGGCCGACGTGCCAACGATCGATGTCGATCTGCCGCGCCTCGCGATGTACACGACCTGGTCGAGCACCGAGAAGCCCGGGTGGGTCAGGCTCGCGTTCGATCGATGGGAAATTCCCTACGATTTGATTCACAAGGATCACGTCCAGGCCGGCGCGAACCTGCGATCGAAGTACGACGTCATCGTGATGCCGCACCAGGGCCAGAACAGCAAGTCGATCGTCTACGAGCAGCCGAAGCTGTCGAAGCCGCTGCCCTACAAGAAGAGTGACAAGTTCACGTCGCTCGGGATGTATGCGGAAACCGATGATGTCCGCGGCGGGATGGGACTGGCGGGCGCCGCCGAATTCCAGAAGTTCGTGGAGGACGGCGGCGTGCTGCTGACACTCGGAGTGGCCAGCTACTTCCCTGCCGACTTTGGCATTGCCAAAGGCGTTGATGCGCAGAGTCCGGCCCAGGGCTTCTATGCGCCGGGGCCCTACGTGAACAGCGAGATCCTGATCCCCACGCATCCAACGATGTTCGGCTACGCGCAGAAAACGCTGCCCGTTCGCTACGCGGGCGGTCCCTTGCTGCAGGCCGGTCCGCCGGCGGGCGCCGAGCAATTCGCGGGCACGTCGCCGGAGCGCCCCCAGGTGATCGCGCGATTCACCGGCGGCGAGGCCGGCGTGCTGAGCGGCCTGATGCGCAATCCCGATCAGATCCGCAATCGGCCAATGGTCGTTGACGCGCCGTCTGGCAAAGGCCGCGTGATCATGTTCGCGAACAACCCGATCTACCGCTGGCAGACCTTCGGCGAGCACGCGATGATCTTCAACTCGATTCTGTTCTGGAACGACATGCCGGCACCGTCGGCGGCGGCGAAGCCGGCGATCACGGCGGGCCAATAATGCGCCTGCTCGGATCGATCGTTCTCGCTGCCGCTGCGTCCGCCGCGATCCACGGCCAGCCGGCGGCGACATTGACGACCGAGCAGCTGCTGACCGATCGCCTCGGCGTCAGCGCGGCTGATGTCGCGAGGTTCGCGGCGGGCAATGTGGTCGTATGGCCCGTCCCGCCAACTGCCGACAACGAAGTCGCGGCGGCCGGAGCGATTCGCGCGAAAGGCGATCTCCGGCGCATCGTCGCCTGGCTGCGCGACATCGAGGCATTCATGCGCGCCGCCGGCACCGAGAATGTCGGCGCGATCGCGAATCCGGCAACCGCCGCGGATTTCGCGCGGGTCAACCTCGATGACGTCGACTTCACCGATCTGAAATCATGCCGGCCCGGCAAATGCGAGATTCGCATGCCGGCGTCCTTCATGGACCGCTTCCAGAAAGATGTGGCGTGGACCAGCGGCTCGGCGCAGTCGCAGGCCGCGGCGCTGTCGCGCACGCTCGTCGCGGAATACGTGGCCGCGTATCAGAAGGGCGGCGATGCCGCGCTCGCCGCGTTTCACAACGGCACGACAACGCCGGACACCAACGAGTTCCAGGATCTGCTGCGGCGCTCGGTCAAGGTGTGGGAGCTGGCGCATCCTTTCGTCAGCTATCTCGAGACCTATCCGGCCGCGGCGCCTGAGGGAACCGAGAGCCGCTTCTACTGGACGCGCGACAAGGCCGGCCGCAAGCCGACGCTGACGCTGCATCACGCGCTCCTCCAGCAGCTTCCCGGCGGGCGCGTGCTCGTGGCCGACAAGCAGTTCTACGCCAGCCGGCAAATCGACGCCGCCGTGATGATCGCGTTCGGCGTGCCCAACGCAGACAAGAGTTTTGATCTGGTGGTGTCGGTCAAGGCGCGATCCGGCGCGATCGGCGGCGTAGCCGGAAAGGTCCTACGCGGCCGCATCGACAAGGAAATGCGCGAGGGTCTCGAGATCTATCTTCGCTGGCTTCGCGACAGCGCGGCGCTGTGATCGCCGCGGTTATTTCCGCGCCAGGCCCTGCTTCCGCATTTCGTTCACGGCCTCTTTGACCACTTCGGTCACGACCTTCTGGCCGTCCTTTGGATTTTCCGTCTCGCTGAGACCTGCCCAGAGCAGCGTATTCTTCGGCACGCTGAAGATCAGCGTCTCGAGCGAGATGATGCGCTCGTTGCGCGTGTAGCCGGGCGTAAACACCGCTCCGTAGCTGTAGCCGTAGTAACCCCACAGCGTTGAGTAATAGGCCGTCGTCCACGTCCCTGGCACAACGGTCTTGCGTCGATCGTCGTCGATGACCCGGAAGGCGACCACGCCTTCGATGCCCGCCTTCTCGTACCAGACCTTCGCCTGCGCGGGATCCTGGGCAAGCTCCTTCGGCATCATGCGGTACGACGCGACGCCCTTCATGCCGCGCGCGTCGAGCTCGCGGACCAGCGCCTCTTCACCGGCCACGCGAAGCGAATCGTCCTTGTCGATGACGAGCGCTGCGACCTTCTTGCCGGAGAACGATATCGTCGCGGCGTCAGGTGCCTTCCAGACCGAGGAGAATTTGGTCTTGGCCGCGACCGTCACGCCAAGAGCAGCCGCGATGGCCAGCGCGAAAATGATGCAACGGAATTTACCCATGCCCCAGCATACCCCCGCATGGACGGGCCGGGCGCGTCGATCAGGCTGGACGTGAATTGAGGAATTCGCGCATCAACGCCGCGTTTCGATCGTTGGCCCTGAACCAGATGTCGACCAGCGGGCCGACGAGCGGGATGCCGCCGAGGATGACGTCGACCAGCACGTTGGACAGCATCTTCGACACGAGCGACGGCGGCGGTCCGTACTGAAGCGTCCGCGCGATCAGCGTCAACGAGATCGCCGCGCCCGCCAGGTTGCCGAAGCCGGGAATGAGATCGAGCACCGCGTCCAGCCCGACGCGCCCGATGATCGGCAGCGTGATCGCGCTGTCCATGATCTTCGCCAGCCGATCGACCTGGATGCCGAAGATCTTCTGCGCTTCGTCGACCGCGATGCCCCTGAAATGCGCGAAACGGGCAATGCCGGTGAAGGCGCGCGCCGCGACGCCGCCAACGCTGCGATCGACCATCGCCGCAAACCGATCCGCGGCCCGCATGAACACCCAGCGCAGCGCGAAGTAGCCGAGCACGGCCCCGACCGTGACGACAACGAACGCGACGGTCAGCCACAGGAGCAGCGACTCGAGCATCTCGCTCGATTATCGCTGCAATTTCTACGCCTTCTTCGCGGTGAGCATCACATTTGGATCCGCCAAGGTCAGCTGTGTGACCTTGCCGCCTTCTTTCGCGAAGGCGATCTTCGCCGTCGGCACGCCGGTCGGGAAAAAGACGAGGTTGCCGAGGTGGCCGAGGCCGCGGCGTGTCGGGCCATTCGGGCGATCGATGCCGAGACGAAGAGTCGTCTTGTCAAATAGATCCGGCTGCAAGTCGATCGTGAAGTAGTCGCGCGGTCCGGGACCGAACACATACTTGCCGACGAGCGCGTCGCGCTCCGCCGGCTCTAGCGGTTGCGTGGGCGTCGGCGTGTCCGCATCGCCAAGCGTCGCCAGGTACTGGACCACCGCGGCGGCATCGGGTCCGCCGGCCTTCGCGTGCGACATCAGCGTAATGCCATGCGGCCCAAGCGTGCGTTGAATACCGGGCCGCGCGGCAACGAACGCCTTCACCGCGTCCAGTTGACCCATCATCGCCGCCGAGAAGATCGTCGGCCGCGCGCCGTGGTTCAACAACAGATCGGCGATCGGTTTGTTGCCGACATGCGAGGCGGCGTCGATGCAGGTTTCCCAGTCGCCAAAGCCCCAATCGATCGACGCGCGCGCAAGCGCCGGCTGCTTCTCGACGAGCTCGCGGATACGTGCGAGGTTGCCGTGGGACACGCCCACCGCTTCCTTCACGACCGATGGGTCCTGCTGAGGAAGGGCGTCGGCGCCGGAAATCACATACGGCAGCGGCGGTGTTTGTCCCCAGGCCTTCACCGACGACAACGACAGGCCAAGAGCTGATAAGAAAAGGAACGCTCGTCTCGGCACTCCAGGCACTACAGGCACTTCAGGCACTTCAGGCACTTCAGGCACCATGGTTCTGACCTCCGCTGCCGGTTATCGCAAGGCGATCGCGTTCAGGGCAAGACAGATTGAGTTCAGGCTCGAAGTCGAGGTCTGACAGTCAGTTGGACGGACGATTCAGGACGTGCTCGCGCACCGCGTGGTCGAATTCCTCGACGACGGCGTCTTCGAGGCCGCTCACACCGCCGTCTTTCGTCGTCACGCGATTGGCCTTGAGGTGCGTTTCGTCCTTGAGCCGGATGAAATGCGTAATGAATCGCAGACCGGTCTCGCCCTTCTGCAATTGGCCGAGCAACACGTAATCCGCCGTCAGACTTTGCGCGACCGCTTTCAGGTTCCGGATGTTGCGCGGCTGGCGGAGGATCGCCGCATTGCCGACCACAGCGATGCGATCGGGTGCGACCTTGGTGAGGTGTTCGACGACGAGATCCGACATCCCCGCGACGAGTCGATCGTATTCAGCGTTGCCGGTTTCATTGTCGAAGATCGATACGGCGATGATCGTCCGATTCGATGGCGGCGCCTCGCGAGGCCGCATGACCAGCCATGCCATCGCCAGGCCTGCCACCAGGATGGCGAGAGCCGCGCGCATCGCCAACGGTATCCGTGGCGATTTCTCGTCGATGACGGGCGACGTTGTGTCAGCGCCGGTGGTGGCAACCGGCGCGATGAACTTGAATCCCTGCTTGGGAATCGTCTGGACGAAGCGCGGGTTGTCGCCGCTGTCGCCGAGCGCGGTGCGGACTTGCGAGATGCAATAGGCGAGGCCGCGATCGAAGTCGACGTGTGTGTCCTTGCCCCAGACCTGATCGCGCACTTCCTCGCGACTGACGACATCGCCGGCGCGAGAGAGAAGCAACTCGAGCGCCTTCGCCGGCTGCGGCTCGATCGCCGCGGCGCGGCCGTTCTTGCGCAGCTCCCTGGTGTCGCCGTCGAATTCGAAGACGCCGAAGCGATAGATCATTCGCGCTACTTGATGACCAGCAACCGGTAATTGGCGGGATGCAGGAACTGAATGCCGGCATCCGTCAGGATCGCATCATCCTCGATCGGCACGCGCAACTTCGCGCCGCCCCATTCGGCAATCGGAGTGTAAGCGAAGTACTCGAACGAGAACATGTGCTGCGCGTGCATGGCGAACGTGGTCTGCAGCGGCTGCCACGTCGTCAGCGACGGTCCGATGTCGTGACCCGTGTTGCCGACCGGGTGAAAACCGTAGACCACGTCGGTCCGATCGTCCTTGTTCGGCCGATTGAATTCGATCACGCCAAAGCCGGCAGCGCGAAGGGCCGCATCCATGTTTTTCATCGTTTCGTCGGCACGCACGCCGACCTTGATGGCCTTCTTCACGACGTCCCGGACCGAGAGCGCCTTGTCGAACGCGTTCTGGATGCTCTTCGGCGGCGCGGTTTCGCCGGGCTTCAGCACATAGGCGACACGCTTCACGTCGGTGCCGAAATTCATCAACTGCACGCCCCAGTCGATCATCATCACGTCGCCGGGTTGAATGACGCGCGAGCTCGACGTGGCGACGATGCCGTTGGGGCCCGTGACGTAGACCGACGGCATGTCGAACTCCGAGCCCAGCGCGCGATCGAGCAATCGATCCTGCATCCACCACGCGACGTCTTCGAGCGTCGTCTTGCCGGGCGTGATCACTTCGTTCGAGAGCGCCCGCTCAGTGAGCTGGATGGCGATGCCGGCGGCCTCGCCAAACGCGACGATCTCGGAGGCGACGCGATGCGAGCGGAAGTCGGCGACCAGCTTTTCCGCCGAGACGAATCGCGACGCGAATGTATCGCCGAGCGCTGTCTTCAGGTGCGCGAGCATCGTCACCGACAGGCCGTCGGCCGGTCCGATCTGCTCGGACATGTTGAGGCCGATGCGCTTTGGGTTTCGCGCTTTCACGTGATCGGCAAGCGTCGACGCCGCCGCGATGATGTCGTACGCTCCGGACTCGCTGAGCAGGTAGCCGCTCGGGCCAAGCGCAGCTCGCTCGATGCGATCGCCGCCGCGATCGGTGAAGACGTAATAACCGATACCCGACACGTAGCCGCGCCCGAGATCGTTCCAGAGCGGGTCGTAGTGGTTTTCTTTCACGGCGACGATCCACATGTCGATGGCGTTGTCGCGCATCGCGCGCGGCAGGACCTGCTCGAACTTGTCGAGGCGAATCTGGCGTTGCATTTCCCAGCGCCTTCTGGCCTCTTGGGCGTACGTTGGCAGGACCTGCACCAGGACGACCGCGAGGGTGATCAGGAATCGCATCAGTTTTCCTTGTTAAGGGGTCAGTCCCCTTTACATTCGGTTACACTCGCGTCCGGATTTCGGGCGAACATTTACGGCTGCCAACCCACCGTTGGCGCCAATAGACCACATGAACGTGCCCATGCTATCCGGACGGCTGCTCGTGATCGCGATGTTTGTGGGATCGGCCCTGGCCGCCTCCGCGCAGACGGCGCAGGACGGCGGCATCGATTACGACACCGCCCGCAGCGAGCGCCGGCTGGTCGCCACCCAGGCGCAGGGGCCGATCACACTCGACGGCAAGCTGGACGAGCCGTCGTGGGCGCGCGCGCCGCTGGCCACGAACTTCGTGCAAAACGATCCGCGCGAGGGCGAGCCGGCGACGTTCGAGACGGAGGTCAAGCTCCTCTACGACAACCGCGCCCTCTACATCGGCGTGTTCGCCCGGGATCCAGAGCCGGCACAGATCATCGTCAACGAGCTGCGCAAGGATTTCAACACCGGGAACGCCGACGGCTTCCAGGTGGTGATCGACACGTTCCACGATCAGCGCAATGGCTACCAGTTCGCGATCAACCCGATGGGCGCGAAGTGGGATTCGCAGATGTCGAACGAGGGCCGCGATCAGAACGCGAACTGGGACGGCATCTGGGACGTCGGCACGCACATCGGTGAGGACGGCTGGTACGCCGAGATCGAGATTCCGTTCAAGACGCTGAAGTTCGGCCCCGAGGCGATGCAGACCTGGGGCATCAACTTCCAGCGCCGGCTGCGGCGCAAGAACGAGAACAGCTACTGGTCGCCGCTGCGCCGCATTCACCAGTTGTCGCGCGTGTCGATGGCCGGCACCTATGAGGGCCTGCAGGGGCTGACGCCGGGCGCCAATGTGCGCGTCAAGCCGTACGGACTGGCCAACCTCAACAAGCTCGCGGACACCGCCGTCGACAAGGATTACGACGCGGGCTTCGACGTGAAGTACGGCGTGACGTCGGGACTGACGTGGGACTTCACCGTCAACACCGATTTCTCGCAGGTCGAGGCCGACGAACAACAGGTCAACCTGACCCGCTTCAGCTTGTTCTTCCCCGAGAAGCGCGACTTCTTCCTGGAGAACTCCGGCGTCTTCCAGTTCGGATCGGGGAACACCGGCGGCGGTGGCGGCGCCAACGGCGGCCGGCAGAACGTGTCGCAGGACATGATCTTTTTCTTCAGCCGGCAGATCGGCCTGTCGCCGACCGGCGATGCGATTCCGCTGCTGGCCGGCACGCGGCTGACCGGGCGGGTCGGCGGGTGGTCGGTGGGCGCGCTGAACATCCAGCAGCGTGAGAGAGAACTCAACCAGACCACGGTCAGTCCGTCGACGAACTTCACCGCGCTCCGGCTGCGGCGCGACATCCTCCGCAACTCGGACATCGGCGTGATGATGTTGAACAAGGATCCGCAGGGCGATCACTACAACCGCGCCTTCGGCGCCGACGTCAACTTCCGCTTCTTCCGCGACCTCACGCTCAACTTCGCGGGCGCCAAGAGCGCGACGCCGGAAGAGCGGCTGCCGGGATCGGGCGACGACTACTACTCGAAGAGCAGCTTCGGCTATCGCGGCAACGTGCTGGAGACGCGCGCGATGTACCAGACGATCGGCTCGCGCTTCAACGACGAGATGGGCTTCGTGCCGCGCGTCGGCGTCGACAACGCCGAGGCCTACCTGGGCGGGCACTTCCGCTTCAAGAAATATTCAAGCTGGCTGCGCGAATTCTTCCCGCACTTCCAGATCGAGAACTTCACCAAGCGCGACGGCGGCGGCCTCGAGTCGCGCTACATGGACTGGCACGTCCCGGTGACCCTGCAGAACAGCTCGTTCATCGAGATCGGCGTCAATCCGAACGAGGAAGTGATCGACGAACGGTTTGCGATCAATGCCCGCCGCGGCATCTACGTGACGCCCGGCCGTTACGAATTCAAGGAATACTTCGGGCTCTGGAACACGAACGCCGCGGCGCCCTTTTCGATGAACCTCCGCTACGGCAACGGCGAGTTCTACGACGGCTACCGCCGCAACTACACCGTTGGCGGCACGTTCCGCATGAACGAGCACCTCAACGTGTCGCTGAACGATCAAATCAACGACATCGAGCTGCCCTCGGGCGCCTTCGTGACGCACCTGGTGACCGGGCGCGTGAACTATTACTTCAACACGAAAGTGTTCGTGAACGCGCTGGTGCAGTACAACACCGACACCAACCAGTGGAGCTCGAACGTGCGGCTGGACATCATTCATCGCCCGCTCAGCGACATTTACCTGGTCTACAACGAGCGTCACGACTCGCGCAGCGGCGCGCTGATCTCGCGGGCCGTCATCGCCAAGATGACGTACCTGTTTGCCTTCTAGTCAGGGATCGGGGATCGGGGATCAGGGTCACTTCAGGATCGGCGCGAACAACCTCCACGCGCCGGTCAGCTCAATCTCTTTCATCTTGCGATCCTTCCATTTCGTGATCGCGTAGAGCAACGCACACAAGAGGACCGTGGCGACGAGCGACAGCTCGAGCGGCAGCGCGCGCTTCAGCGGCATGGCGATCCCGCCGTACGCCATCTCGACGTGAATCCAGTAGACGAACAGCGATGAACGGCCCAGCGTCGTGACGACCCGGCCAGGCACGTCGGATGTGCCTGCGCCAATCGCGAAGCGCCGGCGCAGGAACGCGTGGAAGTGATCGACGCTCCAGGCGAGCGGGATCAGCCTCGTGCAGATACCGAGGCGAATGAAGAAGAACGTTGGTGAGCTGGTCCAGAAGTTCGCGACCGGATAGATCGACGGACGGAACGACGCCGCGAAGGCCACGATGATTCCGGCAAGACCCGATAACAGGAAGCCCGCCTGCAGCCTCCGCTCCTGCTCTTCACTCCGCGCCGCGAAGACGAGCTCGCCGGCAATCGCGCCGGCGAACACGAACCCCGCCCACGGGAACAGCGCGAAATTCGTGCGGCCCGGCAGCGGGCGGACGTACGCCTCGATCGCGTCCGGCAACGCCGCAAGAACGCCGGCTTCGCGAACGAGCGGCGTGCTCATCGCCACCGCGGCGGTCGCGCCCGCGAAGAGAAGCATCCGGACGCTCCGATTCGCCGACAGGCTCCACAGGATCGCCGCGGCGATCATCGCGATACCCATCACGTTGAGGATGTCGACCTTCAGGAAGTTGATGAGCGCGCCCCACCCGAGCAGCTGCGATTGCAGGCGGAAAAGGAACGCGAGCGCGAAGATCTGCAGGCCGCGCTTCCGCGCCTGCGCGGCAGCCGCCGCGTGGCCGATCTTGCCCGCACGAGAGGCGGCGGCCATCGCGATGGTGAGGCCGGCGAGAAACAGGAACAACGGCGCGGCCATGCCGGCGATGAACACCGTCACCATGTAGAGGGTGCGTTTGCGATCTTCGATGCGCGTCCAGGCGTCGGTGACGTGCGCGCCAACCATGATGATCACGGCGACGCCGCGAAGCCAGTCGAGATAAACCTTACGAGGCAGGAGTGACCTCGAAGCTCGTGAAAAGATCGAGGTCCTGGCGCAGCGAGTGCCAGACAGAACAGTACTTGTCGCGCGACAGCTGGATGGCACGCTCGACCGCGTGCGCCGGCACAGTGCCAGTCAGCGCAAAGTGCAGCGTGAAGCTGACGAAGTGGCGCGGCGGATCGTCGCGGCGCTGGCCGACGATCCGGGCTTCGAGCGATTTCAGATCGTGGCGGCCCTTGACGACGATATCGGCGACATCGATCGCCATGCAGCCGGCAAGCGCCAGCGCAAGCGCATCGACCGGCGATGGGCCGGCAGCGCCGTCGCCGTCGAGAACGACACTGTGGTTCGGCGTGGACGCGTGAAAGCGGAGGTCACCTTGCCAGGTCAGCGTGGCTAGCGTTGGCGGCTTGGGCACGCAAAAGAGTAACGCTATTCAGACCTGAGCGTCTCGGCCGGTTGAATGCGAAGCGCGCGGCGCGTCGGGCTCCAGCCGGCGATGAGGCTCGTGAACGCCAGCAGGATGACCGGGCCGACGAAACTGACGAGATCGGTGGTCGAGAGTTGCGCGACCAGGAACGCGGACAGCGGTCGCGTCACGACCAGCGCAATCGCGAGACCAGCGAGCATACCGACGCCGACGAGCCAGGCGCCGTCGATGAAAACGAGCCGTCCGATCGCGCGATGCGACGCGCCCAGTGCCATGCGGATGCCGATCTCCGGCGTGCGGCGCGTGACGGCAAACGACACGACACCGTAGAGCCCGATCATCGCCAGCAGCGCGCCGAGCGCCCCCATCACGCCGACCAGCACCGCGCCGATTCGACTGGGCAGAAAGGCAAACGTCAGCGCTGCCGTCACCGGTTCGACAACGACCGCCGCATCGGGATCGGCCTTCAGGATCTCGCTCTTGACCGACGCCAGCATCGTGTCCGCCGGCGCCGCGGATCGGACGATGAGGTGCGCGAAACGCTGCGGACTGGTCCGCGCGAGGAACGACGTGTAGAACGCCGCCGCGCGATCTTCGCCGATCGATCGATATTTGCTGTTCGCGACGACGCCGACAATCTCGAACGGGATCTCACCCGGATCCGCGTCGTGATAGATCGTCCGGCCAATCGGCTCGAGCCCGTCAAGGTATCGGCGCACGAATTCTTCATTGACGATGGCAGTGCGGTTGACGGCGCGATCGGCGGTTGTGAACTCCCGGCCGCGCAACAGCGCGATCCCCATGGCCCGGAAATAATCGGGCCCGACGCTGTTGTCTTCGTAATCGACGCGCACCGGCCCATCCCGTCCCTCGATGCGGATCATCGTGCCGGTATTGCCGCCATAACGCATCGTCAGCGGCAGGCCCTCGGAGAACGCCGCGGCTTCCACGCCGGGCAGCGCCCGCACGCGGTCGGCCATTGCGACGATGGCCTCGCTGCCGGCCTGGCCCTGGCGGCCCTCGACGAAGCTGACCTCGGCAACGATCGCGCGGCCGGCCTCGAAACCCGGTTCGAGCTGATTGGCCAGGCCGAGATTGCGAAGAAACAGGACGGTCATTACCAGCAGCAGCACGGCCACCGCGACCTGGGCGCTCACCATCACGCCGCGGGCGTTGAAGCGCCGGTGCCCGTAGGTGCGGCTCTCCTGTTTGAGACCCGGATTCAGAGAGACGCGCGTCGCCTGCAGCGCGGGAGCCAGCGCGCTCAGGATCGTGCTGCCGACCACCAGCGACAACGCCAGCAGCGCCAGGCGGCTGTCGAACGCGACATCGAAGGTGATCGGAATCGGCAACGGCAGGGCGACGCGCGCGATCATACGCGCCATGGCCGCCGTGATCAGCACGCCGGCCACGGTGCCGGCCGCGGACAGCACGAAGCCTTCGGTGAGCAGTTGCTGCACGATACGCGCGCGTGAAGCGCCGATCGCGAGCCTGAGTGCAATCTCCTTGCGCCGCGCAACACTCTTGGCCAGCAACAGGCCCGCCACGTTGGCGCAGGCAATCGCCAGCACGAGGGCGGTGACCACGAGCAGCATCCCGAAAAAGAGCGCGATCTCCTTGAACTCGTTCAATTGGTACATCCCGCCGACCGGGGTCACCAGCCGGACGAATCCCGTGCGGCCCGGATCATCGCCGGCCCACTGGGTCGATGCCGCGTTGAGAGCGGCGCGCGCCGCTTCACTACCCTGATCGGGCCGCAGCCGTCCAATCAGTTGCACGTGGGAAGCTCTCGGCGCGTCGAGGTTACTGACGACGGCTCGTGAAATCGGGATGACCAGATCGGGCGAGACGCCGTACCCGGGCAGCGACCGCATGGCGGCGGGCAACACGCCGAGCACCGTGTAGCGCTGGCCGTTCAGGCTGAGCGTTGAGCCGAGCACGGACGCGTCGCCGCCCAGGCGCCTCACCCAGAAACCGTGGCTGATCACGACGACGCGCGGATCGCGGTCGGCGGCGGCCTCGCTGGCGGTGAAGGCGCGTCCCTGCGCGATCGGAATGCCCATCACGTCGAAGAAGTTCGCGGTGACGATCAGCGGCATCACGCTGATCGACGAGTCGCCGCTGCGCCAGTTCATGTCGACTGCGATGCTGTGACCGGCGAGGCCTTCCATCACGCCGCTCGCCTCCAGATCACGCCACGCGGAATAGGAGGCGTGGCTGCCGCGATTGGTCCGGACGTGGACGAGGCGATCGGGATCCGACGCCGTCGGCGTGGACAGCAGCAAGCCGTTCGCGAGGCCGAAGATCACGAGGTTCGCGCCGACGCCGAGCGCGATCGAGGACGCTGCCGTCACGAGCAGCATCGGCTGCTTGATCACATTGCGGGACGCATAACGCAGGTCCTGTGCGAGATTCTGGAGGAAATTGACGCGCCGTGTTTCACGGCACTGCTGCGCGATGCTCGCGGTCGAGCCGAACTCACGCCGCGCGATGCGCCGGGCCTCGTCGGCGCTCACGCCTTCGGCAATCAGCTCGGCGGAGCGCTCGTCGAGATGAAACTGCATCTCCTTGTCGAGGTCGCGATCGACGGCCGATCGGCGCAACAGCGACCGCACTCGCAATGCCACGACCTGTGTCCAACGCTTCATGTTGCTCCGCTCCTAGCTCTCGCTGACCACCAATTGGATCGCGCTCGACAACCGCTGCCAGCTTTCGAGCTCCGCCGCCAGCTGCTTCCGGCCCGCCGCGGTCAGCGCGTAGACCTTCGCGTCGCGGCCGCCGTCGGTGCTCACCCACGTCGCCTTGAGCCAGCCGTGCTGTTCGAGTCGATGCAGGGCGGGATAGAGGGAGCCTTGCGTCACCTGCAGGACGTCGCCGCTCATCTGACGGATGCGCTTGGCGATGCCCCATCCGTGGCGTGGTTCCACGGCCAGGGTCTTGAGGATTAAGAGATCCAGCGTGCCTTGTACGAGATCGGATGGTCGGCTCATGGTCGATGCCCAGGTAATCTACAATACGCCTAGGTTATCGACAATGTTCCGCGAGTGCCACTGAAAACGTGGCACCCGGATCGCGTTGAGGGAATTAGGCCGCGCGGCCCTGTGCGGCAGAGCGGGCCGGGGCGCGGTTGGTGCCCGTGACCATCGAGAAGAGCAGCCAGCTAAGCGGCATGGCGACGAGCATGTAGGTCAGGTACTGGCCGTAGACGCCGTCCGGTCCGTAGGGCTCGGTCGCCCAATGCAGCGCTTCGCTGTTCGGAAAGATGTTGGCTTCGGTGAGCTCGTGGAAGCCGTAAATCAGCAACTGGCCGACGAAGACGAGCAGGAAGATCGCGGTGACCTGGAAGAACAGCGCGAGGTTGACGCGGTGCCCGTAGCGCGACCACAGCATCGCGACCGCGGCCGCCGCGAGCGTGCCGGCGATCGCGCCGCCGACAATCGTCATCGCCTGGACCTGCGTGAGGAGCGTGCCCATCAAGAGCGCCGTCTCCATGCCTTCGCGCGAAATCATCAGCAGTGTGAAGAGAAACACGCCGAGCCATGCGGCGTTGCCGGCCTTGGCCGCCGACGCGCGCAGATGGCCTTCGATCTCGCTCTTGATCTTCTTGGCGGTGCGCCACATGTGCACCGTCAGCGTGGCGACCGAGACGGCTGCGACCAGCGCGAGCACGCCTTCCCAGAGCGCCTGATTCGCCGCCTGCTGGAACAGATAGGCCGCGCCAATGCTGAACAGCACCGAAAGACCGATGCCCCAATGCACGGCGGAGATCAGTTCGCTGCGCCCGCTCTTCCGGAGATAGGCCAGGCTGATGCCGATGATGAGGAAAGCTTCCAGGCCTTCCCGGAGAGTGATCACGAATGCTTGCAACATGGCAGTAGAGCCGGTTTGTTCAAATTGAGAATCAGTCTCAGTTTGGAAAGTCCAGCATATGCGACCGATCTGGTCGCAGGCAAGTAATTGATCTGTCATTGCAACTTCTTGCGTGTTTGGACCGTCAATGCTAAATAGTTAGCAGGTGCAGAATTTTTAGCATGAGCCCAACCAACGACCCGCTTTCCCGCAGAGAACGCCAGATTCTCGACATTCTGTATGCGAAGGCCTCCGCAACGGCGGCCGAGGTGCGCGAGGCCATGCCCGACCCGCCCAGTTATTCGGCGGTCCGGGCGCTGCTGCGAATCCTCGAGGAGAAGGGCCATGCGCGGCACGAGTCGCAGGGCACGCGCTACGTTTACCTGCCGTCGGTGCCTCGCGAGAGCGCGCGTCACTCCGCCCTGACCCGCATCGTGCAGACGTTCTTCGACGGCTCGGCGGCGCAAGCGGCCGCGGCGCTCGTCGATTCGGGATCGTTGTCGGATGAAGACCTGACCCGCCTGTCGGCATTGATCGATCGCGCGAGGAAAGAAGGACGTTAATGACAGTCGACTTGCTCGCGCGCACATCGGCGATCTTGATCGCCGGCGCATTGGTCGCCGCGTTGCTTCGCCGCGCGGCTCCGGCGACACGCCACCTCGTGTGGCATTTCTCGCTCGTCACTGTATTGCTGGCCCCGATACTCATTGGCATCGCACCGGCGATTCATGTTCCAACTGTTCCAGGCGTTCCAGAGATTCCAAAGGCTGTGTTCCAACGGGCTGCAAATGTTCCAGCGGTTCCAGCGGCAGAACCAACCGTGGAACCAGGAACTGTTGGAACACTCTGGAACCCAACCCTTGGAACGATTGGAACCGTTGGAACCCTTGGAACCCTTGGCTGGTTCTGGTTCTGTTGGGTGTTAAGCGGTTTGTCCGTGTGGCGAGGATCGAGGCCGGCGCCGGAATCCTGGAACCACGAAGCCCGCGTAGTTTGTCAGCGAATCGGACTTCGGCACGCGGTGAGCGTGCGCGAGCTGCGGCGGGAAGCGAGCCCGCATGTGGCGGGACTCTTTTCATCGGTCGTGATGCTGCCGCCCTCGGCCGCGTCGTGGGCGGCGGAAGCGCGGCAGGCGGCGCTCGTGCACGAGCTCACACATATCAAACGCGGCGATCGGCGCACGCAGGCGATCGCGCAGCTGGCGTGTGCGATCTACTGGTTCAATCCGCTCGTCTGGTATGCGGCGGCGGGCCTCGCGCGCGAGCGTGAGCGAGCATGCGACGACGAAGTGTTGCGGTTTGGCGCGAAGCCGTCGGCCTACGCGACGCTGTTGCTCGACCTGGCGCGCAGGCCGGCGTCGATGTGGACGCCGGCAACCGCGTTGCGCATGGCTCGCCCGTCGGCGATCGAGGGGCGGCTGCTCTCGATCCTCGCCGACGCCGTCCGCGTCCCGCGGCGATCGACGCGGTGGCTGGTTGGCTTCGCCATCCTCACGATCACGACAACGATCCTTGGCGCGCAGGCGGCAAAGCCGAACGAGGCGCCGCAGCTGCCTGCCGCGGCCCCTGCGAAGCCGCGGCCGTTGATTCAGCCGCAGATGGTGATGGCGCTCGACGAGCGGGATCACGACGAGTCGATCACGAAAGCGCTGGTGCGGAGCCTGGCCGACGGCGATCGCGGGGTTCGAGAGCAGGCCGCGATGGGTCTGGCGATCACGCCCGGCAGTGCGGTGATCGATCCGCTGATCGGCGCGCTGAAGGATCCGGACTCACAGGTGCGCGAGAAGGCGGCCATCGGTCTCGCCTTCCGGCGCGATCCCAAGATCGTCGATCCGCTACTGGCGGCCATGGAAGACAGCGATTCGCAAGTGCGCGAGAAGGCGGCGATCGCGCTCGGCGCAAGCGGCGATACTCGCGCGATCGCGGCGCTGACGAAGGCAACTCAAGATCCTGATTCGCAGGTTCGTGAAAAAGCCGTCGCGGGACTCATTTTGCTGGGTCTACGCAAATGATCCTGACTGCGTTACTCGCAATGACCGAGAGATCGATTTGCCGGCCCTTCGTCGCCTCGCGATCTTGCCAAACTCGATGCGTACCGCGGACGCGGGGTCGGCGGCGAACCTCGAACAACGCTGCGCCGCCGAGAATCCCGCTCCTCCGTTCGTAGTTTCCGGAAAAGACCAATGACCAACGTTCTATCGGATTTGAAGCACGGGTTTCGCGTGCTCCTCAGGACACCTCTCTTTACGATCTGCACGATCGCCGCGCTGGCGATCGGCATTGGCGCGACCACGGCGCTGTTCAGCGTGGTGCACGCGCTGTTGATCAGGCCGCTGCCGTACAAAGACGCGGACTCGCTGGTGGTGATGTGGGAGCACAACCTGCCCCGCAACCGGCCGCGCAACGTGATCAGCCCGGCGAATTTCCTCGCGTGGCGCGAGCGCAGCCGGTCGTTCGACGGCATGGCGGCGTTCACACAGAACCGCGTGACGCTGACCGGTTCCGGTGAGCCGCAAGAGCTTGCCACGCTCGTCGTGTCCGCCAACATCCTCGACGTCCTCGGCGTGTCTCCGGCGCTCGGCCGCGGCTTCGCCGAGGGCGAGGATCGCGAAGGTTCCGCGCGCACGATGGTGCTGTCGCACGCCGCGTGGGTCAGGCAGTTCGGCGGCGGCCCTGGAGTGATCGGGCAGCAGGTGACGATCGACGGCGCGCCGGTGACGGTGATCGGCGTGATGCCGAACGGCTTCGAGATCTTCGGCCTGCCCGCGGACGCCTACATGCCGTATCAGCTGCCGGCGCAGGTGCCATTTCGCGGACGCAGCCTGATCGGCATCGGCCGCATGAAAGCCGGTGTCACCCGCGATCAAGCGCAGGCGGAAATGGAAGGCGTGTTCGCGCAGGTGCGATCGGAGCAGCCTGATTTCAACACCGGTTGGACGGTCAATCTCGTCCCGCTCCGCGAGCAACTCGTGGGCGACGTGCGCCTCGCGGTGCTCGTGCTCTTCGGAGCCGTCGGCGCGGTGCTGTTGATCGCGTGCGGCAACATCGGCAGCCTGATGCTGACGCGCGCGTCGGGCCGCCGCCGCGAGTTCGCGATTCGATCGGCGATCGGTGCAGGGACCGGACGACTCCTCACGCAGCTGGTGAGCGAATCGCTGATGCTCTCGATCCTCGGCGGCGTGCTCGGAGTGGTGCTGGCGACCTGGATCCTCAGCGGACTGACGACGTGGGTGGGATCGCGCTTGCCGATTCCGCTACTCTCGCAAGTGACGATCGATCCGAGCGTGATGGCCTTTGCGGCGATCGTGACGGTCTTGACGACGCTCGTCTGCGGGCTGGCGCCGGCGATTGGCGCAACCGGTGGGTCGCTCGTGACCGCGCTGCGCGACGGCGCGCCGAGCCTGTCGGGATCGCGCCGCGGCCGCCTGATCCGGCAGGCGTTCGTGATGGCCGAGATCGCGCTCGCGCTGACAGTGTTGTGCGGCGCCGGCCTGCTCGGGCGCAGCCTGATGGAGCTGCAGCACGTGAATCCCGGCTTCAACGCGGCGTCGGCGCTCTCGCTTCGCGTGACGCTGCCGAGCCGAACGTATCGCGACTCGAACGCGCAGCACGCGTTCTACACGCGGGTGATGGACGGACTGCGCGCGCTACCCGGCGTGACGGCCGTCGGGGGCACATCGTTCCTGCCGCTGGCCGGCGTCGGACCGGGCACGTCGTTCTGGCGGGCCGATGCGCCGCAGCCGCCGCCGAACGAACGGCCGGTCGTGGACGCGCGCCCGGTGACCGCGGGTTACTTCACCGCGATGAACATCCCGCTCCTCGCTGGTCGCGATGTCAACGACGGCGACACGGCTCCGATCGCCGTGATCAACGAAACATTCGCGCGGCAGATCTATCCGGGCGACAACCCGATCGGACGGACGTTCATCCTCAATCTCGGCAACGACAAGCCGCACGAGATCGTCGGGGTCGTCGGCGACGTGAAGCTGATGACGGTCGACGGTGAGATCCGTCCGACGGCGTACTTGTCGTCGCGGCAGTATGCATTCGGCCTGATGAACTTCGTGGTGAGAACCTCCGGCGAGCCTGCTCGCCTCGGTCCGTCCGCGGTCAACGTCATCCGCCAGATCGACCCGATGCTGCCGGTGTCGGCGGTCCGTCCCCTCGAAGACGTGTTCGCCGAATCGATCGCGCGGCCGCGCCTCACGGCGATGGCGATGAGCATTTTTGCGGGAGCCGCGCTGCTGCTCGCGGCGCTCGGCGTCTACGGCATCGTCGCCTATTCGGTGTCGCAGCGCGCCCGTGAGTTCGGCATCAGGGTCGCGCTCGGCGCGCAGCAGGGCCAAATCATCGGCATGGTGGTTGGACAGAACCTGCGTCTGGTCGGACTTGGACTTGGTCTTGGACTGCTGACCGCGATTCCCGCAACCCGATTGCTGCGTGGACTGCTATTCCAGGTGGGTCCGAACGATCCGATGACGTTTGCCGGCATCGGCGCGATGCTCGCGATGGTGGCGATCGTCGCATCGTATCTGCCCGCGCGCCGCGGCACGCAGGTCGATCCCGTCGTCACGCTCAAATCGGAGTAGTGGTTGGTGCCAGGCACCAATGACTACTCGGCGTAGACGACGGTGCGAATGCTGCGGTGACCGCGTTTGAGCTCGGCGGGCAGCAGCTTGCTCAAATAGATCTTCGACTCGTTCGTGTCCTTGGCGTGCGGCTCGTGCTTGACGACGTTGAACTGGAGCGAGGCGAGCACGGCGCGCATGTCGTAATAGCGGTTCTTCACTTTCACGACGACTTCCTCGAAGCCCGCGGCCATCGCCCACACTTCCGATTCTTCGGTGAGGGCGCGGAAGTGGCCCTGGCCGCGCCAGTCGCGGCGCGTGCCGCCGATCCACGAATACAGGATTCGCCGGCCGTCGAAATTGACGGCGCCGTCGAGGCGGGTGACAAGATCCCGCAGCTTCGGCACGGACTCGTCCGACCTGATCTCGTGCACGATTTTGTAGGACACCGGCACGAGCGCGCCGGTGGGATCGTCGGGCAGCGGCGCCTCCGCCATCAGGATCAGGGCCTCGCGATCGCGCAGGCGCGTGATGATCTCGTCGGCGGTCTTGCGGCGCGGGAACTCCCCGAAGTATTCCTCGATGTACTGGATTTCCCACGCGCCCGGCTCGAGCGCGTACTGCTTGATCAGGTATTCCACGAGTCCGACGATTATACGAGAAGCGAAAGCCTGGAGGTCAGCCAGCGCTGCTCCGGGCCGGAGCGCGCAAGGCCCAGTGCGGCGCGATAACAGGCGATCGCGCGATCGGCGTCGCCGGCCTCGCGCCACAGCTCGGCCTGGATCGCGGGCAGCAGCGGATAGCGGTCGAGCGCGGCGAGGTTGTCGATCGCATCGAGCGCCGCGAGTCCCGACAGCGCGCCTTCGACGCGGGACACCGCCACGGCGCGGTTCATCGCCACCACCGGCGAGTGCGTGAGCGCGAGCAGCTCGTCGTAGAGCTCGACGATCTGTGTCCAGTCCGTGGCTTCCCACGATGGCGCGGCGGCGTGGCAGGCGGCGATGCCGGCCTCGAGGTGAAAGGCCGTGATGCGATCGCCGGCCGACGCGCGATCGAGCGCGCGCATGCCTTCGGCGATCAGCCGCTGGTCCCACTTGCCTCGATCCTGCTCGCGCAAGAGAAACAGCGTGCCCTCGGAATCGACGCGCGCGGGGAAGCGCGCCGCGTGCAGCAGCATCAACGCAACGAGCGCGAAGGCGCGCGGCGCCGTGATCGCCGGATGCATCGCGATCATGCGCGCCAGCCTGATCGCCTCGGCAGCGACATCGTCCCTGATCATCTGATCGCCCGACGTGGCCGCGTAGCCTTCGTTGAACATCAGGTAGAGCGCGTCGAGCACGGAATCGAGACGCGCCGGCAGATCGGCGGGATCGGGCATGCCGAATGAAATCTGTTCATCGCGGAGCGCCCGCTTGGCGCGCACGAGCCGCTGCGCGATCGCGGATTCCTGCGACAGGTAGGCCCGCGCGATCTCACCGACGCTGAACCCGCCCACGAGTTTGAGCGCGAGCGCGACACGCGCATCGGGTGCGAGCGAAGGGTGGCACGTCAGGAACAGCAAACCTAGCTGATCGTCTTCGACAGGCGGCAATTCGCCGCGAAGCATCGGCGCGTCGCTTGGGGATTCAATGGCCGCCAACTCGCGCTTGATCGCCGGTTCCTTGTCGGCCGCCATCTTGCCGTGGCGCAAGCGATCGAGCGCGCGATTGCGCGCGACCTGGAACAGCCACGCTTCGGGGTTGTCGGGCACGCCGCGAAAGGGCCACTGCTGCATCGCCGTGACGAGCGCGTCCTGGACGGCATCTTCCGCCAGCGCCAGATGACGGGAGCCGAGCGTGCGCGTCAGCGTCGCGATCATCTGCCCCGCTTGTTTGCGGAACAGATGATCAACCAGTGCGATCGGATCGGACGTCGTCATCGCAGGAATTGCAGCAAAAACCGATGTTAAGGGGTCAGTCCCGGTTACATCTACGTCGGCTGGACTTCGCGGATTTCGATCGAGCCGAAGTCGAGGTGCGGACAATCCCGGGTCAGCTCGACGACCTCGTCGTAACTGCTGGCCTCGATCACGAAAAGGCCGCCCATCACTTCGCGCGCTTCGGCGTAGGGGCCGTCGGTAATCTTCATCGCGCCGCCGGCGCCGTTCAGGACGCGGCCCTGCTTGTCGTGGAGCTTGTGGCCCGTAATGGCGCGGCCGTTTTGCTGGACCTTCGCGCGCCAGGCAATGTAGCGCTGAACAATCGCCTGCATTTCGGCGGGGCTCATGTTGGGGTCGAACCGTCCGGCG
>Ga0207428_10000664_pt1 | contig 40266 bp, 41 predicted proteins | sample RhiMethybrSRZTD1_FD_187600 | JGI IMG/M metagenome (GOLD analysis project Ga0207428, IMG submission 187600) | Populus rhizosphere microbial communities from Tennessee, USA - Rhizosphere MetaG P. TD hybrid SRZTD1 (SPAdes) (version 3) | ecosystem: Host-associated > Plants > Roots > Rhizosphere >...
CACGGCAGGAGCTCTTCGATTTCCTGGCGCTCGGGCGCTTCTTGTTTCATCGCGTTCATGGCCAACCTCGATCTATTCCTTGCTCCTTGAGAAGCTCCGAGAGCTTCTTGCGCGCATAGAACATGCGCGTCTTCACGGTCGCCTCCGGGATGCCGACGATCTCGGCAACTTCCTCCACCGACTTCTCGTGGTAGTACACGAGGTCGATGATTTCCCGGTGGTCCGCCGAGAGCCTGGCCAGGCATTCCCGCAGGGCCGAGCTCTTGTCTTTCTTCGCCAGGGCGGTTTCGGGATCGTCAGCGTGATCCTCGATCTGCTCTGCCGTCTCGTCGTCGAGTTCTTCCTCCGGCCGGCGCCGCAGCGCCGACAAGGCCTTGAAGCGCGCGATGCTCAGCATCCATGTCGAGGGGGCGGAACGGCCCTCGAACTTCCCGGCTTGCCGCCAGATGTCGAGGAATACCTCGCTGATCAAGTCTTCCGCCGTCGCTTCGTTGCGCACCAGCCGCAGAACGAACCGGTACACACGAACATGGTGCCGCGCGTACAGCACCTGCATGGCGAGCCGGTCGCCACCTGCGATCCGCGAGATCAGAACTTCGTCCGAAGTCGTTTGCATCGCAGAACAATCGGCTCGTGCATGGGTCGCTTAAGGGGGCGCCGAGGTTCAAGCCAATTCGCGGAAATTTGCATGCACCTGGCCGCCCCCGGGGTGCTTTGTGGCCAGTTTCCTCTTTTCAGGCGCTTCTGGGCAAGCCAAAGGGCCCCAAAACCCGCGATTTACTCGCTAATGCCGTGAACAAAGGGTGACATGGATTTTTGTCAGGCCGGCTGCCGGAGACCTTTGAACCTTTCCGCGGGACGGCGCGACCCATGTGCAGGATGTGATGACCACATCCCCCGTAACACCAGACCCCTAGGAGAACCGCCATGTTCCGCAAGATCGCTCTCGCCCTCGGTGCAACCGCTGTAATCGGCGCCGCCGCTCTGACCCCCACAACCGCTTCCGCCTGGCATCATGGCCATCATGGTCATTGGCACGGTGGCTTCGGTTTGGGCGTCGGTATCGTTGCTCCGGCCACCATCTACGCTTCCGATTGCTACGTCGTGAAGAAGGTCGTCAACACCCCGCTCGGCCTGCAAGTTCGCCGCGTCACGGTTTGCGGCTAAGCAAGCCATGGACGGGTTTTGACCCCGGCTTCGCAACGGCGAAGTCGGGGTTACCCATTGCCGGTGCTGCCGTGACAGTCATATAGACTCTGTCATGCTCGACGGCTTCAAACGCTCCGAAATCAAATCCAAAGGAGCGCGCATCGTCACGGTGGTCGGTGGCTCGGGACCGCCGCTGCTGCTGATGCACGGCAACCCCTTCAATCATCTGTCGTGGCACAAAGTTGCGCCGCCTCTGGCGCGCGATTTCACCGTCGTGTGCACCGACCTGCGCGGCTACGGCGATTCCGAAAAGCCGCCCGGCGGCGAGGATCATTCCGGCTATTCGTTTCGCGCGATGGCGCAGGACCAGGTCGAGGTGATGGCGGCGCTCGGCTTCGACAAGTTTCATACGGCGGGCCATGACCGCGGCGCGCGTGTCCTGCATCGCATGTGCCTCGATCATCCGCAAAAAGTAACGCGCGCGGCAATCCTCGACATCATTCCGCAGCATCACCTGCTCAATCACGTCAGCAGGCAATGGGGCACGTTCTCCTGGCACTGGTTCTTCAATATTCAGCCCTACGATCTGCCCGAGCGCATGATGGGTGCGGACCCCGATTGGTTCATCGAAAAGAAGCTTGCGAAGACCAAGCAAGGTTTGAGTTTCTTCGATCCGGCGGCGCTCGCTGAATACAAACGCTGCTTTCGCAATCCGGAAACCATTCACGCTATCTGCGAGGATTATCGCGCCACGTTTGGCATCGATCTCGAGATGGATACCAAGGACTTCGAAGCCGGGCGCAAGATCGAGTGTCCGGTTCTGTTGCTATGGGGTGCGACCGGCGGGGTCGGGCGCAATCACAAGCCCGGTCCGGCCGAAATCTGGCGCAACTACGCGACCAACATTATCGGCGCCAAGGCGCTGCCTTGCGGACATTATCTGTCGGAAGAGGCTCCGAAAGAGACCACCGAAGCGCTGCGCGCCTTTTTTATCGCGGCCTGATCAGGCAGTCGGCGCGGGTGCAGCCAGAAAGTTCTTCATCGCATACCAGAGAAGGTGCCGATTATTGCTGTAGCCGACAGCGTGGGGAGTGTGCGGCAGAATCACAAACTGCCGGTCTCCGTTCGGAAGCTGGCGATAAAAGTCGAGCAGGTCACCATTGGTCGAGTTGCCGTCGAATTCCCCGCGCACCATGAGCACTGGCGACTTGATTTTCGTCGGGTCGACGATCGGCAGGTTCGCGGCCATATCGAGATAGGTGCCGCTTGGGATCGTATTGCCGAATTTCATTTCCGCCGCGATGATCGCTTCGGGCACGGCCGGATCGTAAAGCGAAAGATGGCCGTCGCGCGTGAAGATCGAGCGGATCATGTCCCCGTCCCGGCTGCGCCGCGGGCTCGCGCGCAAGGCGTCGATGCTCTTCCTTCGGCGTTCGATCTCGGCGGCGCCGTTTCCCTTGTAGGTAAAGGCACAGAGCATCAGTCGATCAACTGCCTCAGGCTGCGCCTGTGCATAGGCGGCTGCGCGGATGCCGCCCGACGAGGTGCCGTAAAAATGCGCCTTCTGCCGGCCGGTTTCCTTCAGCACGACCGGAATTGCGGCCTTGAGGTCGGCCACGCCGCTGGCGATGTCGGAATTATTGCCCGATGAGCCGGAATAACCATATCCGTCATGATCCATCGTCCATACGTCGTAGCCATAACGGGCCAACACATTCATCAGCGAATATTCGCCTTTGCCCGGCACACCCAGATCGTATGAAGAGCGCGACGAATTTGAGGAACCATGGGCGAGAAACAGTACCGGGCGTGGCTGCTCGCCCGGCGCAGGAGCGCCAATACGCTTGCGCCACAGATTGAGCTTCACGCCGTCTTTATTTGCCCAATATTCATGGGCCCATATTTCTGCATTTTCGGCCGCCACTGCGGGAGCGAGGTCGGATAGAAGCCCGGCGCTCACGCCAAGGCCGGCGCTCTTGAGGACCGCACGGCGGGAATGGTCGGACCGGCTCATGTGGGCCTCCCGGAAAGACTGGCGCTGATAATTGTTAATGGCCTTATTTTTGGCATCCTATCACATGACAGGATCGGGGGCAGTCCACTCGCCCCGCGATCTGAGTTCTGCTAGGGGTCGGGACAGCGCTATCGCGGCGCGCGGCGTTCGGGGCGATACGCCGAAGCGGAGGATTAATGGTCGGAGTACTGCGCGCGGTGGCGCGTTTTTTTCAAGAGACAATCGGCTGGAATCGCATTGGCGTGATGCTGAGCATCGCGATCATTTCGGTCGCGGTCGTTGTTCTTTTTCACATGCTGCGCGACACCGATGTCGACGAAGTGGTCGCGGCGCTAAAAGCGACAAGCCCGGCGCACATCGCGGCCGCCGCATTTTTCGTGGCGTGCGGCTATTTCACGCTGACCTTCTACGACTGGTTTGCCTTGCGCACGATCGGACGCAGCGAGGTGCCTTATCGAATTGCCGCGCTCACAGGCTTCACGAGCTATTCGATCGGCCACAATATCGGTGCCACGGTTTTTACGGGCGGCGCTGTCCGTTATCGCATCTATTCCGCCTATGGGCTGGACGCCATCGAAGTCGCCAAGATCTGCTTTGTCGCCGGCCTGACGTTCTGGCTCGGCAACGCCACCGTCCTGGGACTCGGCGTCACCTATCATCCGCAAGCGGCCGGGCCGATCGACCAGCTGCCGGACTGGCTCAATCGCACCATCGGCATTGCGATGCTGTTGGTGTTGATGTCCTACGTCGCTTGGGTCTGGAGCGCGCCACGCGAGATCGGGCAGGGCGAATGGAAGGTTGAGTTGCCCAGCGGGCCCTCGACATTGCTGCAGATCGGCATTGGCATCCTCGATCTCGGCAGCTGCGCGCTCGCCATGTACATGGTGTTGCCGACCCACCCTGATATAGGTTTCGTGACGATGGCGGTGGTCTTCGTGTCGGCGACGCTGCTCGGCTTCGCGAGCCACGCGCCCGGCGGGCTTGGCGTGTTCGATGCCGCCATGCTGGTGGCGCTGTGGCAATTCGACAAGGAATCGGTGCTGGCCGGTTTGCTGCTTTTCAGGCTGCTCTATTACATCATTCCGTTCGCGCTGGCGTTGGCCATTCTGGGTTCGCGCGAAATCTGGCTGAACATGAGTGGCGCGCGTCGCCCAGCCGAGCCGGCGGTGATAACATCGGTGACTGCTCCGATCCGCAGCGAGATCGAATCGGAAAAAACCGACGCCAATTGATCATGGCCATAAATGACGAGCGCCGCAGCCTTCCCACTCCGTTGGTAACCCGGTTGCGCGGCGCCTGGCTGGCTTTGCTTGGCCGCACGGAAGCGGCGGCCGGCCCAAGCATTGCGCCTGCGGCGGCCCGTGTGTTTGCCGAGCCGCAGGCGCTATTGATCGAGCAGCTGATCGACGGCTTTCCCGAAGCGGCTATTGTGCTGGATCGCGAGGGCAGGGTCGTCGCGTTCAACGAGGTCGCCATTTCCATTGCGCCGGCCTTGCGCCGCGGCGAGCCGGCGCTGATCGCGCTGCGTATGCCGGAGCTTGTCGATGCTATTCGCCGCGCAACCAAGCGTCACGAGCCGCAGCGGGTCGAGTTCTTCGAGCGCGTTCCGCTCGACCGCTGGTTCGAGGCTTTCGTCACGCCGGTCACGCTTACCTTGGGCGCCAGCGGCACGGTGGACATCCTGCTGATGACGTTCAACGACCTGACACCGCTGCGCCGAGTCGAGGAGATGCGGGCCGATTTCATCGCCAATGCCAGCCACGAGCTGCGCACGCCCCTTGCCGCATTGCTCGGCTTTATCGAAACGCTGCAAGGCCCGGCCAAGGACGATCCAGTCGCCCGCGACAAATTCCTCGGCATCATGCAAGGGCAGGCGACCCGCATGGCGCGCCTGATTGATGATTTGCTGTCGCTTTCACGCATTGAGCTCAACGCGCATTTGCAGCCGAACACTCCGGTCGATCTGGCCCCGATCGTGCGGCAGGTCGTCGACGGTCTTCAAATGCTCGCGCGTGACCGCGGCGTCGAAATCAAGGTTGCGCTGCCTCCTGACGTGCTCACCGTGCTTGGCGACCGCGACGAGCTGATTCGGGCGCTGGAAAACCTGATTGAAAACGCTCTCAAGTATGGCGCTGCCGGCAAGCGCGTTGACGTCACGGTTGCTGAAGCACAAACGCGAGCCGGCTCGCCGGAAGCGCGAGTGGCAGTACGGGACTATGGGCCGGGTATTTCGCCCGAGCATCTTCCACGGCTGACCGAGCGATTTTACCGGGTAGATGTCGCCGACAGCCGCGCGCAGGGTGGGACCGGGTTGGGTCTTGCGCTGGTCAAGCACGTGCTCAACCGGCACGGCGGGCGTCTGACGATCGAAAGCACGCCGGGCGAAGGCGCGACATTCACGATGCATGTTCCCCTGCGCGCGAGCGAAGCATCCGGCGAATCCTAGCCAATTCATCGACTTACAGTGTCATGCAAGTGTCATCGAAGCTTTATAGAACGGTGACATGCGACGCCTAAGGCTGACCGCGACCTCGGAACTTCTTCTAACGAACCAAAAACGTCCGAGGCCGACGTGGAGAGCGTCTTCTAAAGCAACAGCGGTTGCCCGACGGGCACAAAGACAGGGGTGTCGGATCTTTTTGGTCCGCGCGGGTCTTTGACCGCAAACATGGAGAGAACCCGTGAAACACTGGACCGCATTCGCAGCCGCCAGCGTCATCGCAGCCGCCGCGTCGCTTGTTCCGGCCAACGCCGCCGATATTTCCGGCGCTGGCGCTACGTTCCCCTATCCGATCTACGCCAAATGGGCGGACGCGTATAAGAAAGTCACCGGCAACGGTTTGAACTATCAGTCGATCGGCTCCGGCGGCGGCATCAAGCAGATCAAGGCGAAAACGGTAACGTTCGGCGCCAGCGATGCGCCGCTCCCGGGCAAAGAGCTCGACGAGGTCGGGCTCGCACAATTTCCGATGGTGATGGGCGGCATTGTGCCGGTCGTCAATCTCGACGGCATCAAGCCGGGCGATCTCGTCATCGACGGGCCGACGCTGGCCAGGATCTTCATGGGCGACATCAAGACATGGGACGATCCCGCTCTGAAGAAACTCAACCCCAACGCCAACCTGCCGAAGCAGGCGATTGCGGTCGTGCATCGCTCGGACGGCTCCGGCACCACCTTCAACTTTGCTTATTATCTTTCGGATGTGAGCGCGGACTGGAAGTCGAAAGTTGGCTTCAATACCTCGGTGCAGTGGCCCGTCGGGATCGGCGCCAAGGGCAATGAAGGTGTGGCGAACAACGTTGCGCAGACGAAAGGTTCTATCGGCTATGTCGAATATGCGTACGCGCTGCAGAATAAGCTCACCTACACCAAGATGATAAATAAGGACGGCAAGACGGTGTCACCGACATCGGAAGCGTTCCAGGCCGCGGCGGCGAACGCCAACTGGAAGTCGCAGCCGGGCTACGGGGTAATCCTTGCCAACCAGCCGGGTGAGAAGTCCTGGCCGATGACGGCGGCGACCTGGATCCTCGTCTATAAAAAGCCCACCGATCCGGCGGCGACCGGCGAGGCGCTGAAGTTTTTCGCCTGGGCCTACAAGAACGGCGGCCAGATGGCCGAGGCGCTCGACTATGTGCCGATGCCGGCGAATGTCGTGTCCGACATCGAGAAGTACTGGACGAATGAGATCAAGAGTGCGGACGGCAAGCCCGTGTTCGCAATGACCAATTGATCCAAATGATCAAGCGGAAAGGGCGCCGCAACGGCGCCCTTTCCTTGTCCACCGCCGAAAACAGGCGGCTTGTGTTGCGGCCTCCAGGCCGCTTGAGTGGCTCTCCCAAGCGGCGAAAAGCCCAAGGAGAGCCGGATGCAACCGACCGGGAGGCCGCCCGTGGTTGATGTGGCGTTGCAGGGTTCGGGAATTACTGTCGCCGACCAGGTGGACCGGGCGAAAGTTCTGCAGCGCCTGCGGCTGGGCGACGTTGCATATCGACATCTGACGCGCGCTGCCGCCATTACGGTGCTGATCATCCTCGGCGGTATCATCATCTCGTTGGTAAGGGGTTCGCTGCCCGCGCTCCGCACATTTGGAATTAGCTTCCTCTACGAAGACGCCTGGAATCCGGTCACTGAAAAATTCGGCGCCATCGCGCCAATCTACGGCACCGTCGTCACGTCGATCATCGCAATGCTGATCGCGGTTCCGGTCGGCCTGTTCATCGCAGTATTTCTGACCGAACTGTGTCCGATGTGGCTACGTCGTCCCGTCGGTATTGCCATTGAGCTGCTCGCGGGCATCCCGAGCATCATTTACGGAATCTGGGGGCTGTTCGTGTTCGCGCCGTTTCTGCAGCAGCACGTGCAACCATTTCTCATTGCACTGTTCGGCGAAATTCCGGTGCTGTCATATCTGTTTGCCGGTCCGCCCTACGGCATCGGAATTCTGACGGCCGGCTTGATCCTCGCGATCATGGTGCTTCCTTTCGTGACATCAATTTCGCGCGACGTGTTCGAGGCGGTCCCACCGGTGCTCAAGGAGGCTGCCTACGGTCTTGGCTGCACGACCTGGGAAGTCTCGCGCTATGTTGTGCTGCCCTATGCCCGCGTCGGCGTCATCGGTGGCGTGATGCTGGGCCTTGGGCGCGCTCTTGGCGAAACCATGGCGGTGACCTTCGTCATCGGCAACGCGCACCGCATCTCGGGCTCGTTGCTGGCGCCTGGCACAACCATCTCTGCGACCATCGCCAATGAGTTTACCGAAGCGGTCGGTGACCTTTATACATCCGCGCTCATCGCGCTCGGCCTCATTCTGTTCCTCATCACATTCATCGTGCTGGCAGCGGCGCGCCTGATGCTGATGCGGCTGAATGCACGGGTGGGAGGCTGACCATGGCGGCGACCTTTCAGTCATCGCTCTACGCCAGCCGCCGCAGGCGCAACAGGATTTCGATGGGCCTGGCGTTCGCGGCAACCGCGTTCGGCCTGTCCTGGCTGGTGCTGATCCTTGCCGTCCTCCTGTGGGAAGGCTTTAGCGGTCTCTCACTTGCAGTATTCACCGAGATGACGCCGCCACCGGGTTCGGCCGGCGGATTGCTCAATCCCATCGTGGGCAGCCTGGTGATGACAACCATCGCAGTGCTGATCGGCACGCCGCTCGGCATACTCGCCGGCACCTATATGGCCGAGTACGGCCGCTACGATCGGCTGACGACGGTGGTGCGCTTCATCAACGACATCTTGCTCAGCGCGCCGTCGATCGTGGTCGGCTTGTTCGTGTACGAGGTGATGGTCGCACAAATGGGCCACTTTTCCGGATGGGCGGGAGCGGTCTCACTGGCTGTCATTGTTGTGCCGGTTGTTGTGCGCACCACGGAGGACATGCTGATCCTCGTGCCGGATACTTTGCGCGAAGCAGCTGCTTCTATCGGTCTACCGCGCTCTCTGATGATCACCAACGTCGCCTATCGTGCCGCACGTGCAGGCATGGTCACCGGGGTGCTTCTCGCCGTTGCGCGGATTTCGGGCGAAACCGCGCCGCTTTTGTTCACCGCACTTAACAACCAATTCTGGAGTCTCAACCTGAATGCTCCGGTGGCGAGCCTGCCCGTCGTCATCTTCCAGTTTGCCCTCAGCCCCTACCATGACTGGCAAAAGCTGGCCTGGACCGGCGCCCTTATCATCACACTGGCGGTGCTTGCCCTGAGCATCATCGCGCGGACCCTCGCGGCACAGAGAAAAACGTCATGAGCGTAGCAGCCATTACAGTCCCTGCGGTCTCTCACGCACCCTCAAGCGCCGAGGATCTCGCGGAGAAAATCTCCATCCGCAACCTTGATTTCTTCTATGGCGATAACCAAGCGCTGAGAGACATCAACGTGCCGCTCTACCAGGGCAAGGTTACGGCCTTCATTGGTCCATCCGGCTGCGGAAAGTCCACGCTGCTGCGCATTCTCAACCGCATGTACGACCTCTATCCGAACCAGCGCGCCACCGGGCATGTGCGACTCGATAATGACGACATCCTGTCGCCATCGCAGGATCTCAACCTCCTCCGAGCCAAGGTCGGAATGGTGTTCCAGAAGCCCACCCCTTTCCCGATGACGATTTTCGAAAACATTGCCTTCGGAATCCGTCTCTATGAGCGGTTGCCAAAATCGGAGCTCGAGGACCGCGTCAGGCATGCGCTCGAGCGCGCCGCGCTGTGGGAAGAGGTCAAAAACAAGCTCAATGCCAATGGCCTGTCTCTTTCGGGCGGCCAGCAGCAGCGGCTGTGCATTGCGCGTACGGTGGCGGTGCGGCCGGAGGTAATCCTGTTCGACGAGCCGTGCTCGGCGCTCGATCCGATTTCCACGGCTAAGATCGAGGAGCTGATCGACGAACTCAAGGACGATTACACGATCGCGATCGTGACGCACAACATGCAGCAAGCCGCGCGGGTGTCCGATTTCACCGCGTTCATGTATCTCGGCGAGCTCGTGGAATTCGGCGAAACGACCCGAATCTTCACCAATCCGGATGACCGGCGTACGCAAGACTACATCACTGGCCGTTTCGGCTAATGACTGACTGAAAGATCAACCCAATGACCGACCACACCATGAAGGCCTTCGACACCGACCTGCAGGACCTTGCGCGCATGGTCGCCGAAATGGGCGGCCTTGCCGAAAAGCAGGTGGCGGACTCGGTGGATGCCCTTGCGAAACGCGATACAGCCCTGGCGCAACGTGTCACCGCGGCGGATGCCAGCATTGACACCTTGCAGCGCGAGATCGAGGAAAAGGCGGTGCTTACAATCGCGCGCCGCCAACCGATGGCCGTCGACCTGCGCGAGGTTGTCGGCGCGCTACGGCTCGCAAACGATCTCGAGCGTATTGGCGACCTCGCCAAAAACATTGCCAAGCGCGTGATGGCGCTGAATGCCGAATTCCCGCCACCCAAGCTGATCCGTGGCGTCGAGCATATGACCGACCTTGTGCTCCAGCAGATGAAGCTTGTTCTCGATTCCTATGGTCGGCGCGATGTCGGCAAGGCGATGGCGGTCTGGCGCGGCGACGAGGAAATCGACGCAGTCTGCACGTCCGTTTTTCGCGAGTTGCTGACTTACATGATGGAAGATCCGCGCAATATCACCTTCTGCATTCACCTGATGTTCTGCGCCAAGAACATCGAGCGCATGGGCGACCACGCCACTAACATCGCTGAAACCGTTCACTACATTATCGAAGGCCGTCCGATCGCCGATCAGCGCCCGAAGGGCGATACGACCACGATCGCTGCCTTGCGTACGGCGGCCGAAAGATAGGCTTCGCATGAATGCACGTATTCTTATTGTCGAAGACGAGGAGCCGCTCACCATGCTGCTCCGCTACAACCTCGAAGCCGAGGGCTATGAGGTCGAGACGTCCGCCCGCGGCGACGAGGCCGACACGCGGCTGAAGGAGACGACGCCCGATCTGATCGTGCTCGATTGGATGTTGCCCGGCCTTTCCGGCATCGAATTGTGCCGCCGCCTGCGCGCGCGCCCAGAGACGCGTCAGTTGCCCATCATCATGCTCACCGCGCGCGGCGAGGAAAGCGAGAAGGTCCGCGGGCTTGCGACCGGCGCCGACGACTACATCGTCAAGCCGTTCTCTGTCCCCGAATTGCTCGCGCGCGTGCGGGCGCTGTTGCGGCGCGCCAATCCCGATCGTGTCGCCACCGTGCTCAACATTGGCGATATCGAGCTCGACCGTGAAAAGAAACGGGTGTCACGCAACGGCCGCCCGGTCGATCTCGGACCGACCGAATACCGCCTGCTGGAATTCCTGATGGAGCGGCCGGGCCGTGTGTTCTCGCGCGAGCAATTGCTCGACGGCGTCTGGGGGTCGGACATCTATATCGACGAACGCACCGTCGACGTGCATGTCGGCCGGCTGCGCAAGGCGATCAACCGCGGCCAGACGACCGATCCGATCCGCACCGTCCGCGGCGCTGGTTACGCGCTCGACGATCGCTTTGGCCGCATGAGCTGACGACGGCCAAGCTCGTTTAATTTCAATTCCGGAACGACCGCTTGTCCCGACGGCGATCGGTGAGCGGCTGATAGGCCACGCGGCAGTGATAGGAGCAATACGGCAAATCGTTCACGGTATCGCCGCCGCAGAAAAAAAACTCGGTGCTGCCCGGGTCGCCGACCGGCCAGTGGCAGGTCTTCTCATTCAGCTGGAGCAAGGTCTTGCGCTGCTCGACCGGAATTTCGATCAGTTCCGGTTCCGGCTCGACCTCGTAGTCATAGGCGAGCGCCGTGTTGCCGCGCATTGATGCGCGCGGGACTCGCATCATATGTCCCGAGGAGCGCGGCTTGCGCGGGCGCGGCGCGGTCGACGACGGGCTTTTGGCCCGGCCGGAAAGCCCGAGCCGATGGACCTTGCCGATGACGGCATTGCGAGTGATGCCGCCAAGTTCGGCCGCGATTTGGCTGGCGGACAGGCCGTCCGCCCATAACTTCTTCAGGAGCTCGACCCGCTCGTCCGTCCAGCTCATTTGGTTTTCTCCTTAGGCCTCAAGGTCTTGGATGGAATCCGACCCCGTCGTCGGGCGCACCATCGAGCGCCAGACGCGTACGCGTCAGGAATGTACAAGAAGCCCCGTAGCACGAGATGTCGTACTATCTGTCCAAGAAGCTACAATAGGCAGTGACTCTCGTGCAAGCACTCACAGTGTTCTCCGTCCAGCTACCAACAGTTTTTCCCTTAGAATCTGCGGTTGCGGCGCAATTGAGTCACGGATTCAGCTGGTCGTTCGCTGTGTTGACAGCGCAAGGTCGGGCAATAGAATGAAAAAAGTGCCGCCCGGCGAGGCGGCACATTTCTTTTCGGCGCGCGTGGTGCCGAAAAGTGGATACGGTTTGAACAAGACCACGCGCAAACCGATACGTTCGACGAAAGCAAAGTGCCGTGAGCTCGCATCTATTGCCGACATATGCGCGCGTCGATCTCGCGTTCGAGCGAGGCGAGGGCGCATGGCTGTTCACGGCCGAAGGCGATCGGTACCTGGATTTCACCGCCGGCGTTGCCGTCAATGCGCTAGGCCATGCGCATCCGCACCTGGCCGACGCACTCACCAAACAAGCGCACAAGGTCTGGCACGTTTCCAATCTTTTCCGCATCCCGGAAGGCGAAAAGCTCGCCGATCGGCTGTGCGCGATCAGCTTTGCCGACACCGTGTTCTTCCAGAATTCCGGCGCTGAGGCGATCGAGTGCGCGATCAAGATGGTGCGCAAGTATCAGTCGGCCTCCGGCAAGCCCGAGCGGTATCGCATCATCACATTTGAAGGCGCCTTCCATGGGCGCACTTTGGCTGCAATCGCCGCAACCGGTAACAAGAAATATCTGGAAGGCTTCGGACCGCCGGTCGACGGCTTCGACCAGGTCCCGTTTGGTGACCTTGAAGCGGTCAAGCGCGCGATCGGGCCGGCGACGGCTGCAATTCTTATCGAACCCATCCAGGGCGAAGGTGGTGTGCGGGTCGCACCGCCGACATTTCTGCGCGCGCTCCGTCAGCTTTGCGACCAGCATGGGCTCTTGCTGGTATTTGACGAAATACAGACCGGCTTTGTCCGCTCAGGCGAAATGTTTGCCTATGAGCGCAGCGGCGTTAAGCCCGACGTCATGGCGATTGCGAAGGCGCTTGGCGGTGGCTTTCCGGTCGGCGCATGCCTTGCAACGACGGAAGCCTCGAAGGGGATGACCGTCGGGACGCACGGCACCACCTTCGGCGGGAATCCACTCGCGATGGCGGTTGGTAACGCCGCGCTCGATATCATGACCGACCCCGAATTTCTCGACCGCGTGCGAAAGAATGCATTGTTGCTCAAGCAGCGCCTCGCCGAGCTGAAAGATCGGTATGCGTCGGTGATCGCGGAGGTGCGCGGCGAAGGTCTTCTGATTGGCCTACGCATGATCCCGCAGGCGTCCGAAATGGTCGACGAGCTGCGCACGGAAAAGTTGCTCACCGTCGGCGCAGGCGACAACGTTGTGCGTCTTCTGCCGCCGTTGATTATCGGTGAGGAAGAAATTTCAGAAGCTGTCGCCAGGATCGATCGCGCCTGCGCGCGGCTCGCGCAGGCGCACGCACGGACGGCCAAGGTGGCGTCATGACGGCGAACGGCGTCCGGCACTTCCTCGATCTCACCGATATTCCAAAGCCGGTCCTGGCTGGCCTGATCGACAGGAGCCGGGCCCTGAAGGCCGCGCGCGCCAAAGGTCAGATTGCGTCACCGCTTGCTGGCAAGACTTTGGCCATGGTGTTCGACAAACCGTCGACTCGCACGCGCGTCTCATTTGACGTCGCCATGCGCCAGTTGGGCGGCGAAGCAATCCTTCTCACGGCCCAGGAAATGCAGCTGGGGCGCGGTGAGACGCTTGCCGACACGGCGCGGGTTTTGTCGCGTTATGTAGATGTCATCATGATCCGGATTCTCGATCATGAAGCCGTGCACGAGCTCGCGCGGCATGCGACGATTCCGGTGATCAACGGGCTCACGCGGCGGTCGCATCCTTGTCAGATATTGGCTGACGTCATGACCTACGAGGAAAAGCGTGGGCCGATCCGCGGACGCACCGTTGCCTGGACCGGCGACGCCAACAACGTGCTGGCGAGCTGGATGCACGCCGCCGAACGCTTCGATTTCCAGCTGCGGGTGGCGACACCGGCGGAGTTGCGGCCGAAAAAATGGCTGATGGACTGGGTGAAATCGTCAGGCGCCGCCATCTTGATCGGCGATGATCCGGATGCCGCGGTCAAGGATGCGGACTGCGTGGTCACCGATACCTGGGTGTCGATGGGCGATCGCGACGGCAAGCTTCGGCACAACATCCTGAAGCGGTACCAGGTCAATGCCCGCTTGATGTCCAAGGCCAGACCGGATGCGCTGTTCATGCATTGCCTGCCCGCGCATCGCGGGGAGGAAGTGACCGATGAGGTCATCGACGGTCCGCAGTCGGTTGTCTTCGATGAAGCCGAGAACCGGCTGCATGCCCAGAAGGGCCTGCTGGCCTGGTGCTTGCACGCCGACGCCTGAGACGTCTCGCGCATAGCGGGACTGCTCACGGAACAAGGTCTCGCATTCCCGACGCTGAACGTTACATAGGGCTCATGACTGATCCTCAAATCGCCATCCCATCCCGTGCGCCGTCTGCGACCACGGTCGATGACACCGTCATGCCCTTCGAAGTCGCTAAGCTCGACCTGCGTGGCCGGGTGGTCCGGCTCGGGCCAGCCGTGGACGAAATTCTCGCACGCCATGCCTATCCGCAGCCGGTGGCAAAACTCCTCGGTGAGGCCATCGTGCTGACAGTTATGTTGGGCTCGGCGGTGAAAATTGACGGCCGTTTCATCCTGCAGACACGGAGCGATGGTCCGGTTCGGATGCTGGTCGTGGACTTCATCACGCCCGACAAGGTGCGCGCCTGCGCGCATTTTGACAAAAGTCGCGTGGCGGCGGCGATCGTATCCGGCAACACCGGTGGCGGTGAATTGCTCGGCAAGGGTCATCTTGCGATGACCATCGATCAGGGCCCCGATATGAGCCGCTATCAGGGCCTCGTCGCGCTCGACGGCAGCTCACTGGAGGACGTCGCCCACGAGTATTTCCTGCGCTCGGAACAAATTCCGACGCGCGTGCGCCTTGCGGTCGCCGAAGAACTCAGCGCAGAGGCAGGCGGGACGCGCCACCGTTGGCGCGCGGGCGGCATGATGCTGCAATTCCTGCCAAAAGCGCCGGAGCGCGCGCGTGTCGCCGATCTCGATCCCGGCGATGCGCCCGAGGGCACCGCGCCGCATGCCATTGAGGAAGACGACGCCTGGGTGGAAGGTCAGGCGCTGATTTCGACCGTCGAGGATCTCGAACTGATCGATCCCTCGCTGTCGAGCGAGCGATTGGTCTACCGGCTTTTCCATGAGCCTGGCGTTCGCGTCTTCCGCGCCAGTCCGTTGCGCGCGCAATGCTCGTGCTCACGCGCAAACGTCGAGGCTATGCTGAAGAGCTTTTCGCAGGACGACCGCGACCATATGGTCGAGGACGGCAAGATTTCGGTCACCTGCGAGTTTTGCAGCGCCAACTATGAATTTGCCCCGGCCGATGTCGGGGCAAAGTTTAGTTGATGGTCCGCTCGGCGTGGGATGAATCGAGCGAGAAGGCGGGTATCTCGATGTCAAAGTGCTCACCCGCCTGGGTCACCATGCCGTAACTCCCGACCATGAAGCCGGACGGCGTCGGCAACGGGACGCCGCTGGTATACTCGAACGATTCCGTCGGCTTGAGCACCGGCTCTTCGCCCACCACGCCCGGGCCTTTGACTTCCTGCAGCCGGCCCTGCGCATCGGTGATACGCCAATGCCGGGTCTTTAACTGCACGGTTTCCGCGCCAAGATTCGTGATGTTGATGGTGTAGGCCCAGAAGAAATACCCGTTGCTCGGCGACGACCGCTCCGAGACGAAACGGGGGGTGACCGTGACTTCGATCTTGCGGGTTACGGCGCGATACATCGCCATGCCGTACAATTTACTGAGCCGGGGCTTGCCATTCGCTTGGTGTCCGCGATTATTGCCGGAAGAGCACTCAAAAGAAAAGCCGCACATGGCCCCGGTTTCGACGGAACGCGATCTCCGGCTTGATTTGTTCCGCGGTATCGCGCTTTGGCTGATCTTTCTTGACCACATTCCGTCCAACGCGGTGAGTTGGGTCACGATCCGCAACTACGGCTTCAGCGACGCCACAGAGATTTTCGTCTTCATCTCAGGCTACACGGCGGCGTTCGTCTATGGCCGGGCCATGCGGCAACACGGCTTTGTCATTGCCTCGGCGCGCGTGCTCAAGCGCGCCTGGCAGGTCTACATTGCACACGTGTTCCTGTTGGCGATCTACCTCGCCGAAATCGCCTATGTCGCGAACAGCTTCGACAACCCGCTTTACAGCGAAGAAATGGGCGTTCTCGATTTCCTGAAAAATCCCGATGTCACCATTTTCCAGGCGCTGCTTCTCAAGTTCAAGCCGGTGAATATGGATGTGCTGCCGCTCTACATCCTGCTTCTCGCCTGGTTCCCGCCGATGCTCTGGCTGTTGCTGCGCGCGCCGTCGATCGCATTGATCTCGTCGGCAGTCCTTTATGTCCTGATGTGGTTCTTCGAGTGGAACCTTCCCGCATGGCCAAGCGGGACTTGGGTATTCAATCCGTTTGCCTGGCAACTGTTGTTCGTGTTCGGCGCTTGGTGCGCGCTCGGTGGTGCGCAGAACTTGTCGCGCTGGATCGGTTCGCGATTCGTGGTTGGGCTTGCGATCGCCTATCTCGTATTTGCGTTCTGCATCGCGATGACGTGGTACTTCCCGCGCCTGGCTATCTATGTGCCGAAATTCGTTGGAGATGCGATCTATCCAATCGACAAGACCAATCTCGACGTATTGCGCATTCTCCACTTCCTGGCGCTGGCGGTCATCACAGTCGCGTTCGTGCCGAGTGACTGGCCGGCCTTGAAGTCACGTATCTTGTGGCCGGCAATCGTCTGCGGCCAGCATTCCCTGGAGACTTTCTGCCTCGGCGTGTTCCTCTCTTTTGCAGGCCATTTCATGTTTACCGAGGTTTCCAACCGGCTGTTCATGCATATCGCCGTGAGTGTTGGCGGGATCGCCATCATGGTAGCGATTGCGGCGATGCTTTCGTGGTATAAGCAGGCAGAACGGCAGGGCGGAGGGCCGCGCCCGCCTGCCGCAAGGCCGGGACTAGCGGGGGGCGACGCATGAGGTGGCGTGTGCTTTTGCTGGCATTACTTGTGCTGGCGGGGCCGGCATGGGCCGAGCTTCCTGCGGAATGTCGTGTTGCCGCGCATCTCGCCGAACCCAACTATCCGTTGCCCAAGGTCACGCGCGCGCTTGCGGAGAAAAAACTCAACATTCTTGTCGTCGGTGCCGGCTCGTCACAGTTGCCCGGCGCGAACGGAGCAAAGAACGCATATCCGGCTCGCCTGCAGCAGGCGCTCATCGAAGAGCTGAAGGGCGTTGAGGTTAAGGTAGCGACCGACATCAAGGCCTCACGCACTGCTGCGGAGATGGTTAAGGCGCTGCCGGCCGACCTCAGTGCCGCGAAACCTGCACTGCTGGTCTGGCAGACGGGCACAACCGACGCGATGCGTGCGGTCGATCCCGATCAATTCAGTCAGGCACTCGACCAAGGTATAAATATAGCTCATGGGGCAGGCGCGGACGTGGTTCTGGTAAACGCGCAGTACAGCCCGCGAACCGAATCGATGATCGCCTTGAGCACTTATTCCGAAGACATGCGCTGGGTTGCATTGCAGCAAGAAGTGCCACTTTTCGACCGATTCAGCATTATGCGGCTGTGGTCGGACCTTGGAACGTTTGACCTTTACTCTGCGACGAAAAAACTTGACATTGCCGAGCGGGTTCATGATTGCATAGGTCGGCTGCTGGCCGATCTCGTGATCGCAGCTGCCAAGCCAGTAGAAGCGCCGACCAACGGCAGCCGTTAAATTGATAACAGGGACGGGAATTTGGTGAGCGATCAGCCTGGACAATGGCCAATGACATCGGCGACCGCCGCCGCCTTGCTCTTGGGGCTGGCGCTGGCTTCGCCTGTGCGCGCCGACACCGTCGCTCCAGGTTGTGTTGCGCCGGTGGATCTCATCCGCCTTGCGAATCCACTTCCGCGTGTTGCGCAGAAAATCGCGTCCAGCGAACCCGTCACGATCGTTGCCATCGGCTCGTCGTCGACGTCGGGCGCAGGCGCGAGTTCGCCGGCTGCAAATTATCCGAGCCGGCTCGCAATCGAGCTCAAGCAGCATTTCCCGAAGCTGTCGATCACTGTGCTTAACCGTGGCGTCGCCGGCGAGGAAATCGCCGACATGCTCAGCCGCTTCGATTCGGCTGTTCTTGCCGAGAAGCCTGATCTCGTGCTGTGGCAACTCGGGACGAACTCCGTCATCCGTGGGCACAAGCTGGGCGGTCACGATGCATTGATCCGCACCGGGCTCGCAAAAATTCGCGCCATTGGCGCCGATATCGTACTGATCGATCCGCAGTTCGCGCCAAAGGTCATCTCAAAGCCCGACGCCGAGCGCATGGTCACGCTGATTTCCGCGATGGCGAAGCGCGAAGACGTCGATCTCTTCCGCCGCTTCGAGGTCATGCGGCACTGGCATGATGTCGATCAGATCGGTTTCGAGACGTTCGTTTCATCCGACGGGCTCCACATGAATGACTGGAGCTACGCCTGCATGGCGAAGGGCCTCGGCAACGCCATCGCCGAAGCTGCGCAGCGGCCGGTGATGTCCGCGACGGCGGTTCCCGTCCGTTAAAGCCTCGTCAGGCCTTTTCCAGCGCCGTCAGCAAATCTTCGATCAGATCGTCAGCATGTTCGAGTCCGGCCGAGAACCGGACCAGCCCGTCGCCAATGCCGAGCTCGGCGCGCTGCTCCGGTGTCAGCCGCTGGTGCGTTGTGGTTGTCGGATGCGTGACAAGGCTTTTCGCGTCACCGAGGTTGTTGGTGATGCCGATGAGGTTGAGCGCGTTGAGAAAACGGAAGGCGCCTTCCTTCCCGCCTTTAACCTCGAACGAGCATAGCGTCGAGCCGGCCCTCATCTGCTTGCGAATGATGTCTGCCTGCGGATGGTCGGGGCGGCCGGGATAAATCAGCCGCGAGATCTTCTTGTGCCCCGCGAGTGCGGTGGCGACCGCGCCGGCGTTAGCGGTCTGCCGCTCGACGCGCACGGGCAGAGTCTCCAGGCCCTTGAGCAGGACCCACGCGTTGAACGGCGACAGCGACGGCCCCGTCTGGCGCAGGATCTGATGGTAGTGGTCGAGGATCAGTTTTTCGGAGCCCAGGATGATACCACCCAAGACTCGGCCTTGGCCGTCGATGTGTTTGGTCGCCGAATAGACCACGCAATCGGCGCCCAGCTCGAGCGGGCTCTGGTACAGCGGGGTGGCAAAGACGTTGTCGACGACCAGTTTTGCGCCGACGCCATGGGCGATCTCGGCAACCGCGGCGATGTCGATCACTTCGAGCGTAGGATTGGTCGGGGATTCGAGGAAAAACGCCTTGGTGTTTTTCTGCGTCGCCTTTTTCCACGCGTCGAGATCGGTGCCGTTGACCAGCGTCGACGTGACGCCGAAACGCGGCAGCCATTCCTCGATGACCCAGCGGCACGAGCCGAACAACGCTTTGGCCGCGACCACATGATCGCCGGCTCGCACGAGGCCCATGATTGCCGTCGTCACCGCCGCCATTCCGGTTGCGGTCGAACGCGCCGCCTCCGCACCTTCGAATGCCGCCATGCGCTGTTCGAACATGCTCATGGTCGGGTTCGAGTAGCGCGAATAGACGTAACCCGGGATCTTTCCGGAGAAGCGGGCCTCGCACTCCTCGGCCGTGGGGTAAACATAGCCTTGGGTGAGAAACAACGCCTCCGAGGTCTCGCCGAACTGCGAGCGCAGCGTGCCGGCATGAACCAGGCGGGTTTCGGGACGGTAGGTCTTGGACGACGCGGGCATTACGGCCTCCTTTAAGCCTTGCGCATGGCCTTTTCCGAAAACCGGAAACCACTTTTCGGGGCCATGCGCGTGGCCAACAAAAAACCGGCCGGAGAAATATCTCGGCCGGGCTCACGCGTCCCCGGCCTTTTAGCGAGTTGTTTAACGTGGCTGCAAGCCGGCCGGCTCAAATGACCACGGGATAATCTATTTGTAGCGGGAGGCACGGCTTCCCGTCAAGGCGCTCCTCGGGTTAGATCGGCGCGACTTTAGACGCAGGGTGGCCGTGACGCTTTCCTTTGCCATCGAGGACAAGGGCATCTTGCCCGACCGCATGATCGCGGCGCTCGCCGCAGACGGCGCGATTCTGTCGGAAAACAAGTTCGTGCCCGACCAGATCCAGCCCGCCAGCCTCGATCTTCGGCTGGGCGAGGTCGCTTATCGCGTGCGGGCGAGCTTTCTTCCGGGCCGCACGACCGTCGCCAGGCGCATCGACGAGCTCAAACTGCACGAGATTTCGCTGAGCGACGGCGCGGTTCTCGAAACCGGCTGCGTCTACATCGTGCCGCTGCAGGAAAGCCTGGCTTTGCCCGGTGAAATTTCGGCAGCCGCCAACCCGAAGAGCTCGACCGGGCGGCTTGATGTGTTCACGCGCGTGATCGCGGACGAGACACGCGGCTTCGACCGCGTCGAAACCGGCTACCATGGGCCGCTTTATGCCGAAATCAGCCCGCGCACATTTCCTGTCCTGGTGCGCGAAGGATCGCGCCTGTCGCAAATCCGCTTCAGGCGTGGCCACGCCTTGTTGGCCGCGCAAGCGTTGCGTGAGTTGCATGCTCGCGAGCGCCTGGTCGATTCCGACAAGGCCGATGTCAGCGAGGGCGTCGCAGTCGGCGTCGACCTGTCAGGGTTGGGACCGAACGGGCTCGTCGGCTATCGCGCCAAGCGCCATACCGGGCTTATCGATGTGGAAAGGCGTGGCGGCTACGCTGTTCTTGACTTCTGGGAGCCGATGCAGGCCCGGCCGGACAAGAGCCTGATCCTCGATCCGAACGAGTTCTACATTCTTGCATCGAAGGAAGCGGTGCAGGTGCCACCCGACTATGCGGCCGAAATGGTGCCGTTCGATCCACTGGTCGGCGAATTCCGCGTCCACTACGCCGGCTTTTTCGATCCTGGCTTCGGTTATGCCGGCGCCGGAGGGAAAGGTGCGCGCGCCGTCCTCGAAGTGCGCTCGCGCGAGGTGCCGTTCATCCTCGAGCACGGTCAGATCGTCGGGCGACTCGTGTACGAGCAGATGCTTGCAAAGCCGGAAAAATTATACGGGCAGGGCATTGGCTCGAACTATCAGGCGCAGAGCCTGAAGCTGTCGAAACATTTCAAGAGCTAGCGCGCCGCTGTCGGTTTTTGCGAGCGGTTTACGGCGATCACGTCGTCGCGCGGCGTGAGCCGGTACCATGCCACGAGGCCGGGCTCGAATTGCGCCCGCGCCTGCCGCGACCACAGCGGCGGTGAGTGGTCGCCGACAATGAGAATGTCCGCTGGGCCGATGCTCGGATCGAGCGCCAGCTTCGACACGGCTGCGAACACGTCGTGCCAGAGCTCGGCCATTTCGCAGACGTGGACGTGCCGGAATATGCCGGCGTCCTTTTTGCACCCGAAATCGGCCAGTGCCTGACCCGGTGCGACCGGAATATGCGTGTTAAGCGTCAGCCAGTAGATGAATTTCGGTTTTTTGCTGACTGCCGCTTCCTTCGCGATGATCGGCGGCAGGTCGGCGTCACACACACCGCGAAAGGCATTGCCGCACAGGCGGCGCGTCACCTTCACCAGTTCTTCGCCGAAGAGCTCCTTGTCGAAGCCGACGACCGGATACCATTCATCGCGCTCGAACATGCTGTGATGGAATGCATGCACAGCCATGGTGGCGTAGCCGTGCGTCCGAAGCCGTGCAGGCAGGCACGAAGTGCCGTTGGTTTTGGTGAATTCCGTGTATGGCTCGCGTGTGTCGCACAGCTCGCGCATCTCCCCCGAGGTCGTCGACCCGTAGTAGACGACGCTGCCTGCGGAGATCCGGTATTTATCTGTGACGTACGGCTCGAACAGCGGCGAATCCACCTGCCGGCGTGCCGTAGGATCGCCCAGGTAGCCGAGGCCTTCCACCATCACCAGGATTACGTTGCGCCCGTTGGTCCCGGCAATCGTGTTGAATCCTGATTTGGCGGCAGCCGATTCGATCGGCACGTTACGTCCAAGCAATGTGCCGAACTGATAGTGCGGCGATACGTTTGTCATGAAATCGACGCCCGCAAACATGAGCGCCGCCGCAAACATCGCAACGATATTGGCCTGGAGCAGTGTTTCGCGGCGATACAGCAGCCAAAGAGTCACGGCCGAGGTCGCCATTAGCACCCCGATAAGCGCTCCATAAAGCGGCGACTGGAAAACGTGGACGTGCTGCGCATGGTCGAGTGCGGTCACGAGCTCGCTCGGCGCCAGGCCGAAGCTGACCGAAATCGTCCAGACCAGGTCGAATGCCAGAATGCCCAGGAAAAGAATGACGGTCAGCGCAAAAGGAATACGCCGAGCGCACACTGCGAGCATGGCGTAGGCCATGATGGAGATCGTGCGTGGCGGAAGCGACACGTCAAGCAACGAACCCAGTGTCGCAATGCTCAGGAGGTTCGGCAAAATAAGCCCGGCCGCCAGCACGACGGCGGTGGGCGAGCGCAACCATGCACGGAGATTCCAGCGTTCGCTGGATGTCTTGCTCTTGGTCTTGCGAGGAGTACGGCGGGGCGGCATGCGGGGTGCATCGTAGCTTTGTACCGTAAATCAATGATTTATGCGCCAGATGAGAAGTCGTTAAGGTTGTAACTGCGCGCAATCATTGCGTTTGCGGCGTGCGACGCAGCGGGCCAGGGCGTCGTTTCCTTGCCGGGCCCGCTCGCCTTTCGCTATGGTCGCCGCGTGCGGGCGTAGTTCAATGGTAGAACGGCAGCTTCCCAAGCTGCATACGAGGGTTCGATTCCCTTCGCCCGCTCCAACACTGCCGATTGTATTCTGCGAATGCCCGCTTTTGCCCCTAGTGGATATTTGTTTCGCGCCGCCGAATGTCTGCTTTCGGGGGCAAAGCGGACATGCCGTGTTGCACTGCAAGTGTCCGCTTCTGACCCAAAGCGGACATTGGGGTTGCAAAGTGCTTGTATAAGGCGTGGTCCTTACTGGGCATATGCAACGACGCAAATTCATCGCGCTTGCCGTCGGCGTGGCGGCCGCGTGGCCGCTTGAGGCGCACGCGCAGCAGACCGGGAGGTTCTACCGCGTCGGTTTCCTGTGGGACGGTCCGGACGTATTTCCCGATGCCCTTGAAGCTTTCCGCCAAGGACTTCGCGAGCTTGGTTACGAGGAAGGCCGCAATATCGTCATTGAATACCGCTGGGCGGAGGGCAAACCGGAGCGGATGCGCGAACTTGCGGAGGAACTTGTCCGGCTCAAGGTCGATGTCATCATGGCCCCGAGTTCCATCTACACCGCGGCGGCCAAGCGAGCGACCTCGACGATTCCGATCATATTCATGAGTCACGCGGACCCACTCGGCAGCAGCCATGTGGCGGACCTCGCGCGGCCAGGCGGCAACATCACCGGACTCTCCCTGATGATGACTGAGACCAATGTGAAGGGCCTGAATCTGTTCAAGGAGGCCGTTCCCGGAATTTCGCAGGTGGCCGTCATCTTTGACCCTGCAACCCCGTCGCATGGTCCGGGCTTAAAAGCCGTCGAGGCTGCGGGCCCAGCGCTGGGGCTTCGGGTCCAATCGGTGCCCGCGCGCAGCGCGACAGAGTACGACAACGCCTTTACGGCCATCGTTGGGGAGCACGCCGACGCTGTCTTGGTCCTCTCAACTCCTCTTTTCATCGCCGGGGCGAAGCGGCTCGCCGAACTCTGTCTGGCACACAAGCTGCCTTCGCTCTTTGGACCGAAGCATCATGTGCAGGAAGGCGGCCTCATGAGCTACTCGCCTGACCGTGCCGACCTATGGCGCCGCGGCGCCATCTATGTCGACAAGGTTTTGCAAGGCATCGATCCCGCAGACCTGCCGGTACAGCAGCCGACCAAATTCGAGCTTGTTATCAACCTCAAGACTGCCAAGGCGCTCGGCCTAACAATTCCGTACAATTTGCTCGCCCGCGCCGATGAGGTGATCGAATGAGGCGGCGCGAGTTCATCACGCTTCTTGGCGGCGTGGCAGTGACATGGCCGCTTGCGGCGAACGCGCAGTCCAAAACCCCCCGCATTGGATTCATGGGCAATTCAACCGCGGCGCTCGAAGCCAATCTCGTCGATGCGTTCCGTGAAGGTCTGCGCGAGCATGGCTACGAGGAAGGCCGCAATATCGTCATCGAATACCGCTGGGCGGACGGAAAATATGAACGATTTCCAGCGCTCGTTGCTGAACTCATCGCCGCAAACGTAGAAGTCATCGTTACCGCTGGCACGCCCGCAGCGCTCGCGATGAAGAAGGCAACGACAACTGTGCCGCTCGTCATGGTAGCGGTCGGTGATCCGGTCGGCACCGGTCTCGTGCCGAGCCTGGCGCGCCCCGGGGCCAATCTCACTGGTTTAAGCTCGGTCGCGCCGGACCTCGAGGGCAAACGGTTACAGCTTTTGCGTGAGGTCGTGCCTGCGCTTTCGCATGTCGCCATGTTCATCAATTCGCTTAATCCATTTCATGTTTCGTCTATGAGACAAGCCCGCGCCGCCGCGCAGACGATGGGAATAAAGCTGCAACTGCATGACATACGTAAATCTGAAGATCTCGACGACGCCTTTGCTGCAATCCGAAAGGAGCGACCGGACGCAGTCCTTATCCTCGCGGACCGTGTCTTTCTGCATAACCGCGAACGCATGATCGACTTCACCAAAGAGCAGCGCCTGCCCAACGTGAATGCCTACAAGGAACTTGTTGAGGTGGGTGGCCTGATGTCCTACGGACCGAGCTATGAGGACATGCACAAGCGCGCCGCAATCTATGTGGACAAGATCCTCAAGGGGGCCAAGCCGGCCGACCTGCCAATCGAACAACCGAGTAAATTTACGTTTATCGTCAACCTCAAGGCGGCCAAAGCACTCGGCGTCACAGTGCCGTCGCAACTTCTGGGGCTCGCCGACGAACTGATCGACTGATCGAATGAGCCCGAGGATGTCCGCTATTGGCACAAAGCAGACATGGGCTGCTGCACTGCAAATGTCCGCTTTCGGGGTAAAGCGGACATCTCGTGCGCGACGAAAAGCCGTTCACGAAGACCAGAAAAGTTTTGCAATTGGGATGTAACCTATTGAATCATTTAGAGCGGAGATCGCATAGTTTTACAGCTAAGCTATTGATACGCTTGAAATGCGTTCTGCTTCCCAAGCTGCATACGAGGGTTCGATTCCCTTCGCCCGCTCCACTGTAAACTCCTTGAAAGGCATCCGGATGCGAACACATCGCCTCGATGCGGGGCCGGACACTGTGCACTGGGGCTATTTCGACGCATCGCTGAAGCCTCTCGTGACGATCGAGCCAGGCGACGAAGTCGTTATGTCGACAGTCTCGGGCGCGCCCCAGCAGATGCCAAATCCGAGCTCGGGTTTGATCGTCCCGGCGGCACTCCCGGCGATTCACGCCAGCGTGCCACAGAAACTGAACGGGCCGCACATCATGACCGGGCCGGTTGCGGTGCGTGGAGCCAAGGCCGGGCAGGTCCTCGAAGTCCGCATCAAGGCAATCGGTCTCAACTACGACTGGGGCTACAACCTCATTCGGCCTCTCGCTGGCGCATTGCCCGACGATTTCACAAATGCCCGTATCATTCATATTCCCCTTGACCGTGCGCGCATGGTCGGACGGCTGCCATGGGGTCTCGAACTACCGCTCAGGCCATTCTTCGGGGTCATGGTCGTAGCACCGCCGCCTGCATGGGGCCCGGTTGCCTCACCGCCACCTCGCCGCAATGGCGGCAATATGGACAACAAGGAACTGGTCGCCGGCACCACGCTCTATTTGCCGATCCATGCTGACGGCGCGTTGTTCTCGGTTGGCGACGGTCACGGCGTCCAGGGTGACGGCGAAGTTTGCATTACAGCAATCGAAACCGGCCTGATCGGCACTTTTGAATTGCATGTACGCGACGACATGACGCTCGAATGGCCGATGGCGGAGACGCCGACGCATTTTATGACGATGGCGTTTGATCCCGATCTCGACGATGCGGTGGTGATTGCGCTCCGTGATATGATCAAACTCATTTGCGGCCGCACCGGACTATCCCGCGAGGACGCCTATACACTCTGCAGCTTGGCGGCTGATTTGCGCGTAACCCAGGTCGTGAACGGCTCCAAAGGCATTCATGTGATGCTGGAGAAAACGCATCTCGCGTCATGAGCCGATCAAACGCCCTGCCGGCGGCGCAGTTTCCATAACGAGATCCTGCACTGCGGGCGTGATGCGATCAAAAATTACGACAGGTTTCTATTCGCCTTTCGGTATTGAAGTAGGCTGACCGGCGACTGCACGTCGGAGTCACCATTCAATCTCTCACCTTTTCGTAACATGAATTCAAGAAGCTCATCCGCCGACTTTGGTTTACTGATAAAATATCCCTGTCCTTCGTCGCAGTTACAATTCCGGAGAAAAGAGAGCTGTTCGGCGGTTTCAATTCCTTCGGCGACGACATTGATGCACAGATCCTTCGAAAGCCCGATAACGGATTTTATAATCGACGCGCAGCCCGAGTTCGTAAGCATGTCGCGCACGAATGATCCATCGATTTTGACGCAACTAGGAGAAAGTTTTCTCAGGTAAGTGAGAGAGGAATATCCGGTTCCGAAATCATCCAGGGCAATTCTGACTCCAAGTTCGCGCAAAGCTTTCAGGTTTGAGAGAACGGATTCGCTGTCATCGACGAGCGCTGTTTCTGTAATCTCGAGTTCAAGACAACCGGGTGGTAGTCGTGACTCTGTCAAAGCATTTACAACGCAAGACAGGAGGCCCGCTTTTCGCAACTGGGTCGGTGAGATATTGACAGCCACTCGTGTATCTTTTGGCCAGGACGCCGCGGTCTTGCAGGCTTCATGGATAACCCAGTCGCCAATTTCGTGGACGAGCCCAGTTTCTTCGATAATATTTATCAATTCGGTCGGCGTGCTGACACCAAGTGCCGGATGCTTCCACCGCAGCAAAGCCTCGTTTCCTGAAATGCGGTTGTCGCGGAGTGACAATATAGGTTGAAAGACGAGAAAGAATTCGTCTCGACGGAGCGCAGAGCGCAGGTCGCGCTCCAGGTTGCGACGTCGGCGCGTGTGTTCCTTAAACTCGGAATTGTAAATCTGGATTGCGCCGCCAATTCCATGCTTGGCAGCATACAGGGCCTCGTCGGCACTTTTCAGGAGAGCTTCAGGACTTGCACCGTCGCTCGGTGCAAAGGCGATTCCGATACAACCGCTCGCGCAGACCTCGGTATCGTCGATCAAAAGCGGCATATCAAGGCTGGCAATAATTCGGTTTGCCAACGTTAGGGCCGCATCAGGTACCGTTGCATTTGCCGCGATCACAGCAAATTCGTCTCCGCTCAATCGCGAGACTAAATCGGTGTCCCTGGCGCAATCTCTAAGTCGCTGCCCGACGTGAACCAGCAATTTGTCGCCAGTTGCATGCCCAAATTTATCGTTGACCTCCTTGAAGTCATTGAGATCGAAATAGAGCACGGCGAATTGTTCATGCGTGCGAGCGAGCCGTGCGAATGCAGCCTCAAGGCCCTCATAGAAAGCCAGCCGATTCGGCAGGGCCGTCAATTCGTCTCGCCTGACCCTCCTCTCGGCCTGGACCTGTGCGGTGACCCTCGTTGCAATCTGCGCCGAATGGACGAAAACTCCTTTTAACAACACAGTGATGTAACTGACCATCAAGACACTGACGAGTATGTACGCCGCCTCGCCGCTGCGTCCGATCGCTATCGCGGAGCCAATAACAATCGGTGTTGTGAATGCAATCGCCGCCGCAGGGATGCTGGCAAACGCAAAAGCGCCGCCACCTAGCATGCCGGCACAAAGGCAAGCGATGATAACTTGACCGCCGGCCGATGCATTGGAAAAGAACAATAGAGGCAGCATCGCCCACAGACTGCCGAGCAAGAAGGCATTGCGAACAGCCCGGACGATCGCCCGAGTCGAGACATATGACGGCTTGGTGTTGGGGGAGTAGAGGCTTTTTAAGCCGTGATAAATTGTGACCAGAAGGATCGTGGATGCCCACGCAAGTGCCCATTGACGTTGTGAAGACGACCAAAGCGCAATGACAAGAACCGCCGCATTGCACGCGTTGGCGAGCATCATTGAAGCTAGATAGCGCTTGATATTATTAATTTGCTCGGCGCGAATGCGTCCTTCTACAGCATCATCCGCGACCAACTTTGTAGGATAATGCAGGACGCTCGAGAGAAATTTGCGGGCAGGCGAAGGCAGCCAACGCGGCACCGAACTTCTCCAATAACGAGGCTTAACAAGGCAACTCTAATCTCCTCCGCTTGATGAACTGTGAATCGCAGCATTAAAGGTGAAATGGCTAAGACGTGCTTTCGATCTGAACGATTTTAGAAGGTTTGCTTAACTATAGATGTCGCCGTGGTGGGCTTCTGGCCTTTGAGCCTAATGCAATACACTAATCGCACTTACGAGTGTCGCTTTCAGGGGACGAAACGCTCCGCCGGAGGTGCGATTTCTGTAACCAGATCGCGAACGAGCGGCTTGTTGGAGAGTGGCGCCAGCCTCATTTCGCGCGGTTCGAGGCGTGCGGTGCAGGCATAGACCGTCTTGCCATCGAGCTCGATCATGCACTCCTTGCAAGCATTGGCATTGATGCAGGAAAAACGGATCGCCAGCGTCGGGTCGCGATTGGCCCGGATCCAGCGCAGGCCGTCGAGCACCGACTGACCCGGCTCAAACGGCACCTCATAGCTTTCCCAACGGCCGGCGTTCGCATCGAGACCGCGCCATATTCTGAGAGTTGCACTTTCGTTCATGACGCCGTCACAGCGACGGCACGCGGGCCGCCCGACAATTCGATGCTCGTGCCCCGCAGCCTTGCAATCTGATTAAACGCCCAGCCCGGCGACAATTGCGGATAGTCCTCGCGCTGTTGCGCTCCACGGGTTTCGGTGCGTGCGAGCGCAGTCTCGGCGACCACGCGGGCAACCAGCAGCATGTTGCGCAGGTCGAACCATTCGATCCGCCGCATGTCGAAGCGATTACCATCCCCGGGCGGAGTGTTTCCAAGCTCTTCGGTCAGGCGGCCGATGATGTCGAGAGCGGCGATGATCTTTACCCTGCTCCGCAACGCGCCGACATTGTCTTGCATCGTTTTTTGAAGCGTCTGCAGCATCTCGGCCGTATTGAAATCGCGCGTCGGAGCGTCGGCGGCGATCAGCGCAATCGTCTTGGAGGCGTTGTCAGCATGATCGGACGATGCCCTCGAGCGCCTGACATGGTCGGCGGCGCCGCGACCCGCGCGGCGGCCAAACACGAGCGCTTCAGTTATCGCGTTGCCGGAAAGCCGGTTAGCGCCATTGGCGCCACCGACCGCCTCGCCGGCCGCAAACAGGCCGGGCAGATCCGTCTGCATCTGCGCGTCGGCCACGATGCCGCCCATGTGGTAATGCGCGATCGGCGCCACTTCGACCGGCATTTTGGTCAGATCGATGCCGTTGGCGGCGAGGCGATCGATCACCGGCCCGAAGGATTCGCGCAGTGCGCTTTCCGGGCAGTGCTGAAAGCTGAGATAGACCCCGCCATGCGGCGAGCCGCGGCCGGCTTCGACCTCCTTGAGAATCGCGTAGCTGCCGACGTCCCGCGTGATGACGTATTTGCCGTCCTCCGCGACGCCGTAGTGCTGTGTGAACTCCTCCATGCGGTTGTTGAGCAGCCGTCCGCCAAGCTTGTAACGGAACGGGTCCCACATGATCGGGTCCATGCCGATCAACCGCGGTGCCAGATGGCCGATGGGAAAAAACTGGACGAATTCCATGTCAACGAGCGAAGCGCCCGATCGCAACGCCAGGGCATAGCCGTCGCCGCCCATATTTGCCGATGCGCTGTTGCGTCGATAAAGCCTTGTAAGACCACCAGTCGCCAGGACGGTCGCCTTTGCTGACACGATCACCGGCGCACCCGATCCGAGGTGGAGCGCCGCGGCACCGACCACATCACCTTCGTTGTGCAGAAGATCGACGATGCAGAGATCGCCCGCCTTGCGGATGCCGCCGCTTTTGTTCAGCACAGTTCGCAGCGTCTTCGACACCGCAGGCCCGGTGTTGAGAAAGTCGACATATACGCAGCGCGGACGATCGTGGCCGGGGGCCATCGCCTGTGCGATGCGCCCATCTTTACGCGCCCAGCCCACGCCCCAATCGTCCATGGCGCGGATGCACTCGGGCCCTTCCTCGCACAACAGCTGCGCAAGCGGCTCGCTGCATAATCCACGCCCGGCGGCGAGTGTATCGTCGTAATGATGACTCCAATGGTCGGGAGTTTCGGAGCCGAGCGCGACAGCGACGGTCATCTGGGCCATCACCGTGGCGCCGCCGCGGCCGATCAGGCTGCGGTCGGCGAGCAGCACCTGACAACCGCTGCGTGCCGCCTCGATCGCCGCATACATGCCTGCGGCGCCGGACCCGATAACCAGAACGTCGGTTTTGGCGCGCATCGGGTCTTGGGTCATGAGTATCTCGCGGCGATCGCGATAGCAGCGTATCCAAGCATCATCGGCGGTGTTTGTGCCGAAAGCCACCTGTTCCTGCGCCACATTGTGACGACGCAAGTTCAGCCTATTTCAGCGCCGAATTTCGATTAATACTATGCCCTGCAGTGCTGGTGGAGGCCCGCGCCGACGAGGCGATCGAATAAGAAACTGGCCGAAGGGAGGATCGAGGACGCAATGACCAGGAAGCTTACGAAACGCGATGTTCTCAAAGGTGCCGGAGCGCTTGGCCTCAGCGCTTTTGCCGTGCGGGTCGCCGCGGCGCCTGCGGCAGAAGCCGCGACGCCGGCCTTGGTGGAGGCGGCGAAAAAGGAAGGCAAGATTTCGTTTTATACGGCGATGGACTTGCAGTTCGCGGAACGCCTCGGCAAAGCATTCGAGGCGAAGTATCCCGGCATTGCGGCGCGCGTGGAGCGATCCGGCGCCGAGCGAATCTTTTCCCGTATCGCTCAGGAATATTCTTCCAACATCCACGCCGTCGACGTCGTCAACACCTCGGACCAGGCGCATTGCATTATCTGGCAACGCAACGGCTGGCTCGCGCCGTACCTGCCGGAAGAGGTCGTGAAGTATTACGATAAACGCTATTACGATTCCGAGGGACTGCACGTCACGACACGCATTCTGATCTCTCCGATCGCCTACAACACCAACCTGGTTAAGAAGGAAGACGCACCGAAGAGCTTCAAGGATCTGCTCGATCCGAAATGGAAGGACAAACTGGTGAAGGCGCATCCGGCCTATAGCGGCACGATCATGAACTCGACGTTCGAGGTCGCGCGCGATCTGGGCTGGGACTATTTCGTGAAGCTGGCGGCACAGAACGTCATGCAGGTTCAGTCGGCAACCGATACGCCGAAGCGAATTTCGGTCGGCGAACGCGCGGTCATGGTGGATGGCGCTGGCTATCTTGTTATTCGTTACAAGGAGGCAGGCCAACCAGTTGAAATAGTTTATCCGGAGGAGGGAACGCCGCTCGCCACAGGTCCAAGCGCCGTCTTCAAGGGTGCTCCCAATCCGAATGCCGCGCGCCTGTTTCAGAACTGGATGCACTCGCGCGAGGCCCAGCAGATCCTCGTCGACTACGCCCGCCAGTATTCGCCGCATTCCCAGACTGTGGAAAAGCCTGGCATCCGCAAGCTCGCCGACATCAAGCTGATGAAGGAGGACCCGGAAGGCATCCTGGCGCAGGCGGAAGCAGTGAAGAAACGCTACGCGGAGATCTTCAAGGTGTAATGACGGCCGCTCCGGCCAGCCTCGAGGCAACGTTCTGCTCGCTTGGACGTTGGACCCTGGTCCAATTCGTCTTTGCGCTCTAGTTTCGGATAATCTCACGTTTGAAACGCAATTCGACCGGAGGTCGTCATGATCCTATCGGCGGCAAATATTCGCAACTTTTTTGCTGTTACATTGCTCGGACTTACCCTTGCCGGCTGCGGCTACAACACGATCCCGACTCTGGAGGAGCAGGCCAAAGCCAAGTGGTCGGATGTGCAAAATAATTACCAGCGCCGGGCCGATCTTATTCCGAACCTTGTCGCCACAGTTCAAGGTTACGCCAAGCAGGAAAGAGAAGTGCTGACCTCGGTTATCGAGGCGCGCGCCAAAGCGACCAGCATCAGGGTTGACGCTTCGCAGCTCACCGACCCCGAAAAGGTCAAGCAGTTTCAGGACGCGCAAAACCAGCTTAGCGGCGCACTCGGCCGGCTTATCGCCATCAGCGAGAACTATCCGGACCTCAAGTCAAACCAGAACTTCCTCGCGCTCCAATCCCAGCTCGAAGGCACTGAAAACCGCATCGCGGTCGCGCGCCGCGACTACATCGAGGCGGTTCGGGCCTACAATACCGAGCTCAAGACGTTCCCCGGCATACTATGGGCCTCGACGTTCTTCCGTTCCAACAAGCCGATGGCAGAGTTCGCGGCAAGCGAGGGTGCAGCCAAGCCGCCGCAAGTAAAGTTCTAGCGCGCTGCGACGTAAAGGCATCGACATGAACGTGGCCGGCATTTTTTCTGCCACGGGCGGAAGAAAGCGCATGGCCGCGGCATTGATGGTGGCGCTCTTTGCGATCGCGCCTGCCTTCGCCATCAATTTCCCTGCGCTCACCGGCCGTGTCGTCGACCAGGCTAACATCATCCAATCCGACACGCGGGCGGCGGTCGAGCAAAAGTCGGCCGATCTTGAAGAGAAGTCGGGAATTCAGCTCGTCGTTGCAACCGTAAATTCATTGGAAGGCCAGGAGATCGAGCCTTACGCCAATGAACTTTTCCGCAAGTGGGCGCTCGGGGAAAAGAAGAAGAACAACGGCGTATTGCTGCTCGTTGCGCCGAACGAGCGGCGCGTGCGCATCGAAGTTGGTTACGGGCTGGAAGGGACCCTGACCGACGCGCTCTCGAAGGTGATCATATCCAACGCGATGACGCCGCGCTTCAAGGCCGGCAACTTCAGCGAGGGCATTTCACGCGGCGTCGACGACATCATCACGGTCCTGACGACCGACGCGTCGGAGTGGCAGAAACGCCCGTCGCTGCGGCTCGACTATCAGCAGCCGGTCGATCCGGCGAGCTGGATTCTGCTTGCGACACTGTTCGTGTTCTTCATTCTTCTCATTGTATCGCCGACTTTTCGGTGGCTGCTTTTCAATGTCGTGCTGAATGTTCTTGCCAGTTCGGGGTCAAGCGGGGGCAGGTATTCCGGGGGCGGTTACTCGGGTGGCGGCGGGGGTGGCTTTTCGGGAGGCGGGGGTTCGTCGGGCGGCGGCGGTGCTTCCGGGAGTTGGTGATGACCATTTCAACCGAAGACCACGAACGCATCACGAGCGCCATTCGGTCGGCCGAAGAGAAGACCTCCGGCGAGATCGTTTGCGTGCTCGCGCGCGTATCCTCGCATGCAACGGTCTTTCCGGTATTCATCGCGGCGATGGTGGCGCTTTTAGCTCCCTGGCCGCTCGTGGCTTTCACCGCCATGCCGGTCCTGCGAATCCTGTCCGTGCAGGTGATCCTTTTTATCGTTCTCTTGACGATACTTTGCATTCCGGCCGTGCGGGTCGCGCTTGTGCCGCGCAGGGCGCGGCGCGCCATTGCCTACCGGGTCGCGATGGAGCAATTCATCAACCGCGGCATCGCACGAAATGCCGATCGCTGCGGGATCCTGATCTTTGTTTCACTGGCCGAGCGCTATGCACGCATCATTGCCGACGACGAGATCGCAAAACGGGTGCCGCAGTCGAGATGGCAGGCGGCCGTTGATGCCCTGATTGCGCACGCGCGTGAAGATCATGTTGCCGACGGGTTCATCGCTGCGATCGAATTGTGCGGAAAAGAGCTCGCGCAGCACTTTCCCCCAACCCGTGATAGTCGCGGCAAGTTGCCGGATCGCCTTTATGTGATCTGAAATCCGGTTCCGGAAATGAAAAGGAACCACGGCGCAGCCGTTCGCGTTGCTTCCCTGAACCGTAACGCGAGATACAAAAAATGCCGCTGTTATTCTATTTTCCGCTGATCGTCTGGATGGGCATGCTCGAGGCAATGCAGGATGAGATGCGGGTGCCGGTGACGGCAAAGCCGCGCCGCTAGGCCCAGATCTTTGCGATACGGGCCGTTCAGGCGTGCGCGCGTGCAAGCTCGCTGATCTTGACCTGACGCAGGAGCCGCTGCACGTCTTCTTCGCGGCAGAGTTCGGTGCCCGGCGACAGCACAGCGGCGGATGCCGCAGCGACAGCAATCCGAAACGCTTGCTGTAACGACTCTCCGGACGCGAGCGCAGCGACCAGGCCGCCGACAAAACTGTCGCCGGCGCCTACCGTGCTGACTGGCTCAATCTTCATCGGCTCGGCGCGGAAGGCCTGATTTGCAGTCACCAGTAGCGCGCCATCTTCTCCGAGTGTCAGCGCCACGATCTTCACGCGTCCATCCTCGATCAGCTTGCGGCACGCGCGCAGCCGCGCGTCGTCGTTGCCGAGTGAGGTGCCGACAAGGTCCGAGAGTTCGACCAGGTTGGGCTTGATCAGCGAAACCCCCTCAGCCAGCGCTGCTTTCAGCGCAGGTCCCGACGTATCGATGACGCATTGCGCGCCCAACGCTTTGGCGTGGCGGGCGACGCGCGCGAAGAAGTCGTCGGGGACGCCGGGTGGGACGCTGCCGCTCGCGACGACAAATTTCGGCCGCTGCGGGAGCGTCGTCAGCTTCTCGAGAACCGTTTCCCATTCGGCGCGGTGCAGCGTCGATCCGGGCAGGACAAAACGATATTGCTCGCCGGTCGATTCCTCATAAGCCGTGAAATTCTCCCGCGTTTCGACGTGCGACGGCGTTACGATGCTGTCGATGCCTTCGCGATCGACCAGGCGATGCAGGAGCTTTCCGATAGCGCCGCCTGTCGGGAAAATTGCGGTCACGCGGCCGCCGAGTCGATGCGCGACACGGGCTACGTTGATACCGCCGCCGCCCGGGTCACGTTTTGGTGCCGAACAGCGCATTTTCCCCGTCGGCTCGACGCGGTCGACATTGACGAAAATGTCGATGGCGGGATTGATCGTGAGCGTGACGATATCGGGCACGTGGGCCGTTCCAGTGGATGATTCGCGGGCTTGTCTCGAGTATGGGCCTTCTACCGAACGAAATAGGTATTTTTGGGTTGCGGTGCCATATCGCACCTTTCAGAAAATTGTGCGGAACGGCCATGCAGGGGCGGGCGTTCCACCATTTCGTCACGATGACTGCTGAGCCTAGCCATGCTTAGATTGGCGGCAAGCCTGTCGCGACGAGGTCATTCCGATGATTGATCCGCTGTACTCGCTGTCGGGCTTCGCCGTCGGCCTCCTGGTTGGCATGACGGGTGTTGGCGGCGGCGCGCTGATGACGCCGATCCTGATCATGCTGTTCGGTGTGCATCCCGCGACCGCGGTCGGAACCGACCTGCTTTATGCAGCGGCCACCAAGACCGGCGGCAGCCTCGTGCATGGCTTTGCCCGCAGTATCGACTGGCGTGTGGTTGGCCGGCTCGCGACCGGCAGCGTTCCGGCAACCATACTCACTTTGGCGGCCCTGTCGCATTTCAATCTCAGCGGCGAGGCGGCACGCAATCTGATCACGCTCGTGCTCAGCGTCGCATTGTTTCTGACCGCCTTCGTGCTCGTCTTCGGGGGCTCGATCGTGGCGGCCTATCGCGCGCGTTTCCCCGAGCTCGACCCCCAAAAGACATTTACAAATACGATCATTGTCGGCGCCGTGCTTGGTTGCCTTGTATCCATTTCCTCAGTCGGCGCCGGGGCCATGGGTGTCATCGCGCTGCTGATGCTCTATCCTCAATTGCCAATCGCGAAGATCGTCGGCTCCGACATCGCTCACGCCGTTCCGCTGACGCTGGTCGCCGGCCTCGGACACTGGATGATGGGCTCGGTCAACTGGGCGATTATTGGCTCGCTGCTCGCGGGCTCGCTGCCGGGCATTTTCGTCGGCAGCTATTTCGCAATCCGTATCCCTGAGCGCGCGCTTCGGCTGGTGTTGGCAACGACGCTTTTCATGGTGGCGACACGGATTGCCTATGATCACGCAACCACTGCGTCATCGATCTTTACGGCGTTCTCGGGACGGGCCGTGCCTTGAACGCGGCCGCCTAGTGGTCCTTTGGCCCGAAGAAGGGCGACCCGAGCAGGACCAAAACCCATATTGTAATCAGTGCGCCAAAGGCGACGAACAATACGTTCATATGTGACCCCCTGAACCGGCCAATTCCGTCACTGGCAGGTTAGCACAGCGCGGGGGCCCTTGGCGCATGCGACAAAAAAGGCCGGCCGCGCATTAGTGCGGCCGGCCGGAAACCAGCTTTGTTTCGCTAGTTGCTGATATCCTTGATGACGCTGGACATGGGGCGCGCGGTTTCCATTCCGCCGCCGATCTCCTTGAGCACCATGTCGACGTATTCTTTCTTCGGCTCCACGGGCGTCTTGCCGACAACCTGCACGACCTTGTAGCCGCCGTCCTTCAGCCTTTTCAGCAATTCCGGCGCCGCATGGGCTGTCGCCTGCTGGAAGTCGTGCATCAGTATGATGCCTTTGCCGTGCTTCTCGAGCTTCTTCATCACTGAATTGACGACCTGGTCGGGCTTGCGCATCTTGAAGTCGAACGAATCCATGTCGGTGGAAAAGACGCCGAGATTGCGCTCGCCCGCATATTTCAGCAACTCAGGCGGATGCCGCAGGGCGGGGAAACGGAAGAATGGAGCGGTCGGCTTGTTGCCAAGCGCGATGCTGACTCCCGCGATGCCTTTCTCGATTTCGTCGATCCCTTCCTGCTGGCTCAGCTTCGATAGATCCTTGTGCGACCAGGTGTGCGATCCAACGGCATGACCAGCCGCCGCCACTTGCTTCAAGATTTCAGGATGCCACCCGGCGTGCTTTCCGATCGGGAAAAAGATGGCCTTGGTGCATTGATCGGCGAGCGCCTTCAGCACGGCCGGCGTATGCCCTGGCCATGGACCGTCGTCGAAAGTGAGGACGACTTCTTTATCGCGCAGGAAGTCGTAGGCCTTGAAGTGCTCAAAGCCGAAACCGGGGCCGCCTGTGGTATCGATTTCAACCACGCGTGCGACGCCGAGTGCGTTCGGGTTATTACAGGTTGATTTCGCCGGCGCAGGGGCAGAGGGCGGTGCCGCCGCTGGGGCCGGAGCCGGGGCGGGCGCAGTCTGGGCGAAGGCGGTAACAACCGCCGACATTGAGATCGCCACGGCGATCGCCAAAGCGTTGCGCATCAAGTTCTCCATTCGGGGGTAAGAATCCATATTCAGGAAAGTCTATCATTGATCGCGGCTTTAACCTATGGAGTCAACGTCGCTACGGACGGCCGCGTTATCGGCGATATTTTGCAGGCAGTACGATAGTTAATTGCGGAAAACGGCCGCGAAGTCGCATTGCCTTGGGTGTCCGGCGAGCCTATGTGAAGGAACTCGAGCTGGAGGCGGGTATGCCGGCGATCGTATCCAACACTCCTTTATCGCGGCCACTCTTGCTGGTGGCAGGTGTCGGCGGCGCACTGGTTGCTGCGGCTTCGGGCCTATGGGCCTACTACGGTACCGCTGTGTTCTTCGAAATGGTGCGTGCTGGCTGGCTCGCATGCTTCTGATGCAAGTTGAGAGCCGATGACGGCACGAACGTCGCAGATTGCCCTGATTTTTTCCGCCTTTCTGACCGGCCTGGTGATTTTCTCCGGAGTGTTCCTCTACGCCACCGGGAACTTTGGCGGAGGCGGCCCGGCCGCCTCTGCGATCGGCGGACCGTTCAAGCTCGTCGACCAGAACGGAGACCCGATCACGGATGCGGACCTGAAGGGAAAGCCGCACCTGGTATTCTTCGGCTATACGCATTGCCCCGACATTTGCCCGACCACACTTTTTGACGTGTCCGAGGTTCTGCGCGCGCTCGGCAAGGATGCGGATGGCACGGGTGCCCTTTTCATCACCGTCGATCCCGAGCGCGACACCCCTGCCGTGATGAAAGACTATCTGTCGAGCTTCAATCCGCATCTGCGCGGCGTGACAGGCGACCGGGCGGCCATCGATGCGGCGGAAAAATCGTATCGCGTGTACGCCAAGAAGGTTCCGACGCAGAGCGGCGACTACAGCATGGATCACACTGCGCTTGTCTATCTTATGGACAAGCAGGGTCGTTTCGTTGCGCCGTTCAGCCTCAAGCGGAAGCCCGAGGAAGCCGCCGCCGACCTGCGACGTTATATGTAGCGTCAATCCATATTTGCGGGAGCTCGCCGCGCCTTTTCAGGTCGGCGACGCGCCGGCTCAGCTCGACAAGCGTGGACGCGCCGCTCGGCGGCCGGTCGACACCGTGTTCGGTCTTGTTCCAGCGGAAAGGGGCATGGGTCAATTCGATCGCCGCCCACCACGCTGCCCCCGACAGCAATAGCCAGTGCAAGGGTGTCCACGCCAGAATGCGGAGCTTGTCCGGCACGCCACGGAAGGACAATCCGCGCCAGGCGAAGGCTACTGACGGCCAGTAGCCGGCTACGACCGATATGCCGCACAGACCGGCGTCGATCGAGCCTTTGGCGCCAAAGGCTACGCTCCAACAGAGTCCAACGACGAAGATCGGGTGCACCAATGCGACAAAAGCATTGCCGCCGACCACAAGTAAAAAGGTCGCAAAACCGCCCGGGCCAAGTTCGTGAAACAGCCTTTGCGGTTGGCGCATATGGACGAGGAACGTCTGCATCCAGCCTTTGTATGTTTGTTCGCGGTAGGTCGTGATCGGTCGCTGACGCACAGTTTGTGTTGGTACATCAGCAGGTTATGATTCGCCGTCATTCGGACTTGTTCGCGCGCTGCCGCGCAATTTGTTGCGACAGCGTTGCGACGGACGGAACAAAAAGAGATTGCAAAAATGGCTTGTGGTTCGGGATTAACGCGCGGGGCGATATTTCTCACACAACGTTCAATCGATGCTTTGAGGCCAGCGGAGACGGCGTATCGGCTGTCAGATCAGCGTTGCACCGGCCTTGCGGTACGGGTAGCACCGAGCGGCATCAAGACTTGGGACTTGGCTTATCGGATTCGAGGCTCACGAAAGACGCGACGGCTGTCGCTGGGACGCGTGTCCGACGTCAGCCTCGAAAAGGCTCGTGATCGCGCCAACAAACTAACCAGTGCGGCACGAACGGGTCGTGACTTGATCGCCGAGGAAGAGGAGAGGCGCGCAGCCGCTGCCTCGCGGCTCACGGTCGGACAGCTGATCGCACTGTACGTGAAGCGTAGGGTAGCCGGTCGTCTGAGGACAGCAAAAGAAATCGAAAGTCGTTTGAAGCGTGCGCTTTCGCCGATTATGGAGCGGCACGCTGAGGACATTCGGCGGCGAGACTTACGTGAATTGTTCGATCAATGTGCCGACCAAGGCATAGAACGAGAAGCCGAACGCCGTCGCCAGACCGTTGGCGCAATGTTCCGATGGGCTTTATCGCAGGACATCGTAGAGACGGACGCGACTGCCGGATTGAAGTCTTACGATCCTGGCACGCCGCGTGATCGCGTTCTGACGGTCGAGGAAATCGAGAGGTTGTGGAAATGGTTTGACAGTAATGGCATTCCACCGGTCGTGGCTGACATTTTGAGACTTGAGCTTTTGACTGGCGCACGTTGCGGGGAAATTAGCGGGCTTAGCGCAGAGGAAATCAACCAAAACCAGTGGATTTGGACACTCCCCGCGACGCGATCAAAAAACAAACGACCGCGTGTCACTCCTTTGATCGGAGCCGCGCGACAAATTATCGAAGCGCGACTTTCTATCGTTCAACAGGGGCCATTGTTTAGCGGCGAAACAGGTGCCGCTTTGAGCTCGAGCCACATAGGCCACTATTTGCTGACGCGTCGGGACAAGTTGCCTATCGAAAAATTCACCACGCATGACCTGCGGCGTACGGTAGCCACCCAATTAACTGAAATGGCCATACCCCTCGAGCTGGTAGCGGCAGTGGTGGGGCACGAAGCAGGAGGTCGAGATACACGAACCTTAGTCCGACACTACGTTCGGACCGATCTACTCGACAGAAAACGGGTCGTCTTGGAAGCTTGGGACCGGCGTCTTTCAGAAATTATCGAAGGCAAGTTGCCATCAGGAAATGTCACGCATCTGACAGGCACTCGGGCGGCTTAGTCGTGAATGTCCGCTTTTGCGGTCGCAATCAGGTGTAAAGCAGACATACGCTATTGCACTGCACATGTCCGCTTATGACCCAAAGCGGACATCGCCCACTTCCATCATGTCTGGCGACAAGGCCGCATC